>Ga0335083_10000410_pt1 | contig 66647 bp, 60 predicted proteins | sample Lox_Sample_42_FD_206716 | JGI IMG/M metagenome (GOLD analysis project Ga0335083, IMG submission 206716) | Soil microbial communities from Loxahatchee National Wildlife Refuge, Florida, United States - Lox_Sample_4.2 | ecosystem: Environmental > Terrestrial > Soil > Wetlands | place: USA...
CCAAGCTCTTCGCGCGCAAAGGACGGGCGCCGCAGACCGAGAACTTCCGCGCCGTGGACGGCATCACCTTCTCCATCGCGCGCGGGGAAAGCGTCGGGCTCGTCGGCGAGTCCGGTTGCGGCAAATCCACCACCTCGATGATGGTGATGCGGCTGATCGACAAGAGCGCGGGCTCAATCGTCTTCGATGGCGAGGACATCGGCGCCATTCCGGCGCGGCAGTTCGCCAAGCTGCCGCTGCGCAAGCGCATCCAGATGGTGTTCCAAGACCCGACGGACAGCCTCAATCCGCGCTTCACCGCCGCGCGCGCCATTGCCGACCCCCTGTTGCGGCTCGGCGACATGCCCCGCGGCCAGGTCCGCGCGCGCTGCGAAGAGCTGGCGCATCAGGTCGGTCTGCCGGCCGAGCTGCTTGACCGTTTCCCGCATCAGCTTTCCGGCGGGCAGAAGGCGCGCGTCGGCATCGCGCGCGCGATCGCGCTCAAGCCGGACCTGATCATCCTCGACGAGCCGACCGCCGCGCTCGACGTCTCGGTGCAAGCGGTGGTGCTCAATCTGCTGCAGGATCTTAAGGACTCGCTCGGCATGAGCTATCTGTTCGTCTCGCACGACCTCAACGTCGTGCGGCTCCTGTGCGACCGCGTCATCGTGATGCAAGCGGGCAAGATCGTGGAGGAGGGGCCGACCGAGCGCGTGCTGGTTAAGCCCGCGGCCGACTATACGCGCGACCTCCTGGCGGCTATTCCTCATCCGCCATTGTAGGGAGCGCGGCCGGGGCGATCATGAGCGACACACTCGACGACTTCATCGATGCCGCGGCGAGCGCGCTCGCCCTGCCGCTGGAACAGGCCTGGAAGCCGGCGATCAAGAGCAACCTCGCGGTGACGCTCAAACACGCCGCGCTGGTCGCCGAATTCAAGCTGCCGGACGAGGCGGAGCCGGCGCCGGTATTCAAGGCCTAGCGCCATGCCGCCGGTGCTCATCGATACGCGCTGGTCGACCGCCGCCGAACTCGCGGGCGAGGTGGCTTCCGGCGGGACCAGCGCGGCGGCCGTCGTCGACGACACGCTGGCGCGCATCGAGATGCTCAATCCGGCGCTCAATGCCTTCACCGCCGTCACCGTCGAGCGCGCCCGCGCCAAGGCGAAGGCGATCGACGGCATGCGCGACAAGGCGAAGCTGCCGCTCGCCGGCGTGCCCTTCGCCGTCAAGAACTTGTTCGACATTCGAGGCCTGCCGACGGTGGCCGGCTCCAAAATCAACCGTGCCCTGCCACTGGCCGAACGCGATTCGCCGCTGATCGAGCGGCTGGAAGCAGCGGGCGCGGTGCTCGTCGGCGCCCTCAACATGGGCGAATACGCCTATGACTTCACCGGGGAGAACGTGCACGACGGCCCCTCTCGCAATCCTCACGATTTGACGCGCATGAGCGGCGGCTCCTCCGGCGGTTCTGGCAGCGCGGTTGGCGGCGGCCTCGTGCCGCTCGCGCTCGGCTCCGACACCAACGGTTCGATCCGTGTGCCGGCTTCGTTCTGCGGCATCTTTGGCTTGAAGCCGACGTATGGCCGCCTTACGCGGACGCGCACATTCCCTTTCGTGGCGAGCCTCGATCATCTCGGGCCTTTTGCGCGCTCCGTGCACGACCTCGCGCTTAGCTACGACGCCATGCAGGGAGCGGACCGCGAGGATCCGGTCTGTACCGAGCGCGCGCCCGAGCCGACGGCGCCGCTTCTCGCGCGCGGACTCGAAGACTTGCGCATCGCCGTTGCCGGCGGCTATTTCGAGCGCGGCGCTTTCCCCGAAGTGCTCGAGGCGATCGCGCGCGTCGCCAAGGCGGCTGGCGCAACCGACGGCATCGACATCCCGGAAGCGGCACGCGCCCGCGCCGCCGCCTTCGTGATCACCGCGACCGAAGCGGCAAGCCTGCATCTCGGCCGCCTGCGCAAACAGGCGCGAGAGTTCGACCCCGCCGTACGCGACCGCCTCATTGCCGGCGCCATGGTGCCGGCGGCGCTGGTGCAAAAGGCACAGGTCTTCCGCCGCTGGTATCGCGCGCAGGTGCTGAAATTGTTCGAACGCTATGACGCAATCCTGGCGCCGGCGACGCCCTGCGCGGCGCCAAAAATCGGCCAGCAAAACTTCGTGATCGACGGCGTCGAAATGCCGGTGCGGCCGAATATCGGAATCTACACCCAGCCGATCTCGTTCATCGGCCTGCCGGTCGTCGCCGTGCCGGTGCCGGTCGAACCGCTGCCGGTGGGCGTGCAGATCATCGCCGCGCCCTGGCGCGAGGACGTCGCTTTGCGCATCGCCTCTGCGCTGGAGCAGATGCGGGCCGTGGCGGCGCCGAGGCCGCCTCGTGGAGGAGGATAAACAATGGATATCGACCTGCCGGAGGTGGTGGCCGAGGTTCGCAAGATCTTCGAGCGGTACGAAGCGGCGTTGGTCTCGAACGACGTCGATGCGCTCGACGCACTGTTTCACGCCGACGCCCGCACGATCCGGTACGGCGCCGGCGAGAACCTTTACGGGCATGCCGAAATTGCCGCGTTTCGCGCGGCCCGCACCCCGGCCGGACTCGAACGCAAGCTGTCGCGCACCGTGATCACCGCCTATGGAAGGGACTTCGCCGTCGCCTCGACGCTGTTCGAGCGTAAGTCGGCGCCGGGACGCATCGGCCGGCAAATGCAGACCTGGGTGAGGTTCGCGGAAGGCTGGCGCGTGGTCGCCGCACACGTCAGCCTGATCGAACGCCCGCGCGGCGGATCATGAGTATTTCCGTCACCAACGATGCCCCGAGCGTGCCGTGGCCGCGCCGCACGCGCGCGGAGGAATTGCGGCTTCAACTCGCCGACGACATCGTGCGCGGGCAGCTCAAGCCGGGCGCGGCGCTCGACGAGGCCGAGCTGGCGCGACGCTTCTCGGTGTCGCGAACGCCGGTGCGCGAGGCGATCCGCATGCTGGCGGCGAGCGGTCTCGTGCAAATGCCCGCGCACCGCGCGGCGGTCGTCGCGCGGCCGACGCATCGAGATATCATCGGCATGTTCGAGGTCATGGCGGAGCTGGAATCCCTGTGCGCGGGGTACGCTTCCGAGCGCATGACCGCCGTCGAGCGGCGCGCTCTCGAGCATCAGCACGAAAGGCTGCGCGTGCTCATCCAGGGCGGCGATCCGCAGCGCTATCACGAGATCAACGAGGCGTTCCACGCCACGATCTATGCGGGAGCGCACAACAGCTATCTGGCCGATCTGACGCTGGCCACCCGCGGCCGCGTACAGCCGTTTCGCCGCGCGCAATTCCGCAATCTCGGGCGCCTCGCCAAATCGCACCGCGAGCACGACCGGGTGGTTCAGGCGATCCTGCGCGGTGAACGCACGCTGGCGGCGCAGACAATGTATGCCCACATCATCAAGGTGCGGGACGAGTACGAACATTACACAGGGACGGTTTGATCAGGCCGGCTGCGGCTCGCCCAAAGCCCCCAGCGGCAGCCTGCTATCGGCCTGGAGCGCGAGGCCAAGGCTTGCGAGCGATGCGTCCTGGCCCCCGCGCGCCAGAAGCGTGACGCCGAACGGCACGCCGTCCGCGGTGAAGGCTGCCGGCACCGCCAATCCGCAAAGGTCGAGCAGATTGACGAAATTTGTGTAGGTGCCGAGGCGGCTGTTGAGCTCGACCGGTTCGGCGAGCATTTGTGCGACGGTGTAGGCAGTCGGGGTCGTCGGCAACGCGAGCGCGTCCACCGAATTGAAGGTCTTTTCGGCGGTGCGGCGCAATTCCTCGAGCCTGTAAAAGGCGGCGAACGCGTCCATGGCCGTCGGTCTTAATCCGCCGGCGATGATGTCGCGGGTCACCGGATGCAGCGCTTCCGGTTTTGCATCCAGAAGCGGTTTCGCTACGATCGCACGCTCGGCGATCCAGGGCCCCTCGTACAGCAGCCGCGCCGTTTCGTAGAAGGGCTGCATGTCGATCTCTGCGATCGTACAGCCGAGCTTCGCAAGCTGGGCCAGCGTGCTATCGTAAGCCGCCTCGAACGCGTGATCGCCGAAGAACAACCGTTGGCCGGGCCGCGGCACACCGAGCGCGAGGTTCGCGGCGGCGCAGGGCGCCCCGAGGGGGCGTTCGCGCGAGTACGGATCTTTGTCGTCCGGTCCGGCCATCACGCTCAGCGCGAGCCAAGCATCTTCCACAGTCAGCGCGAAGATCGAAACGCAGTCCAGTGTGCGGCAGGCGGGCACCACGCCATAGGTTGAGATGAGACCCAGGCTCGGCTTCAAGCCGACGATGTTGTTCAAGGCCGCGGGCACACGGCCGGAGCCTGCAGTGTCGGTACCGAGAGCAAGCGGCACGATTGCGGCGGCGACGGCGACAGCCGAGCCGGAACTCGAGCCGCCGGGTATCAGTTCCGCTTTGATGGGATTGCGCGGCGTGCCGTAAGGCGAGCGCGTCCCGTTCAGCCCGGTGGCGAACTGGTCCAGATTGGTTTTACCGATGACGATGGCGCCGGCGGCGCGCAGCCGCGCGACAGCGGTCGCATCGCGTTGCGCCGCATAGGCGAAAGCCGGGCAGGCGGCCGTGGTCGGCATGCCGGCGGCGTCGACGTTGTCTTTGATGGCCACCGGAACGCCGAAAAGGGGCAGGGCTTCGTCTTTGAGAGCGCGCGCTTCCGCTATCGCCTCAAATTCGTCACGCAGCGTTATGAACATAGCCGGGTCGGCGTAGGCGCGCAGGCGTGCGAAGGAGCGTGCCACTGTCTCGGCTGGCGTTGCGCGACCAGCGCGATGGGCAGCAATGATGGCGGTGGCGCTTTCAGCCACTGCGGCACCCCGTGGTAAATACCCCGCCCGGCACAGGGTGTGCACTATTTGCGCGCAGAATGCCTTTTCAGTCAAACCGCCGGGACCGGCGGCTGTAAGCGCAGAAGATTTCCCCGCCTGGAGTCGACTTCGAACGCGAAATCGACGATCGGTCCGACCCAAGGGTTCTTCGACTGGTAGCATTCCTGGATGAGTGCATCGATCTGTTCGTCCTCAAGTCGAACATTGCGTTCGTCATTGACGACCGGCCTTTTCACATCGGTGTTGATGGGATTTGTCAGCAGACCCAGCTTTCGCTTGCTGTGATCGATGACGCGCTTGAGCACCGTCAGCTCGCGTTTGACCGTGCCAAGGATAGCCGATTCGCAACCAATCGGTTTGATTTTGCGAGAGAAGCTGGCGCGCCCGAGACGATTCGAACGTCCGACCTTTGCCTTCGGAGGGTCGCGCAGCTTTTATTATGCAATGGGTTAGCGAGGCTTTCTAGTGGCATAGAGACGCCTTTTACAGGCACGTTCCGGCCGGTCATTTGCAGACCAAAATCAACCACGTTACCAAGACGACGCGCGGCGCAAGGTCATGGGGGCTTGGGAACAAGTTCGCCGATTAGGTTGCAGTCTCTCCGCCGCCCTTTACGATGCCGTGGACAATGAAGTTGAGGGCGTCTTCGCGGGTCATGTTCTGCTCACCGAGAAGCCGCGCGGCAGGACTCTGTCTCTCAGCAAATATCGCCACAAGAAGCTCCGCGCCGGTCCAGTTAAGACGACCCCGCTCCTCCGCGTAGTGCGCTGCGCGCTGCCAAACAACACGTTGAAAGCCAGCGGTATGCTTGGGCTCGCCGCTGTCGTAGATTGCCAGTGTCTTCAAGTCGTTGTCGATATAATTGGTGAGCTTTTCTTTTAGCCCGCCAAGATCGACTTTGCAGGCCATCATCACTGCGGAAGCGTCTACGTCGTCGAGCAGGGCGAGTAGGAGATGCTCCAGCGTCACGTACTGGTGCTTTCGCTGACGGGCGCAGGCGAGTGCCCGGTGTATAGTCGCGGTGGTAGGAGACTGAGGCGCGGCAGCGTTGCTGTGGGGACCAGCCGCCTCCTCGCGGATCGCTGCTGAGAGAGTATTCCAGTCGGTCACGCCGAACGCCTGAGCAATCAGTTCGAGGCTTTCGCTGTTGGTAACCTTGTGCCCTTTTGTGGCAAGCGCCGCACGCAGGGTGTGCGCCATGACTTTGGCGTCGCGGAAGTCGCGCATGTCTTGATCCCTTTGCTTGAACGAAACCGGAGGTGCCAGGGCTTGCGTTGCTGACCCGTTCGTTCGGGCAAAGGTTATGAAAGGCTGTGATACGTTCACCGTACCCCGAAGGGCGCAAGCAGCAGGTCGTATCTACCTACGGGAAACGTGGCGTGCTGCCCGGTCTGTGTCAATCACCTGTCGCGCGATTCAAGACGACGTTGATTTAGTGGTGGGGTTGTCCATCGACCCGGCTAGAGGCACATTTACAGGCAGTCAATGCGGCCAAAAAGCCCAAATTTCATTGGGGTTAATTGGCGCGCCCGAGACGATTCGAACGTCCGACCTTTGCCTTCGGAGGGCAACGCTCTATCCAGCTGAGCTACGGGCGCCTGAAGCCTTGAGATAAACAAGAAAAACGCCAGCGGCAACGGCGTAAAACCGCCCTGCAGTGCAAAAAAGCCTGATTTTTCGCTAAATTTCGCTTGCCGCCCCCTTTGCGTTGGGGCGCGAATCTCATACGACTGGCCATCTACGCGCAATCGTGCGCACCAGGAGCAAAGATTCCCATGGCAGACATCGCAGCGCCTAAGCCGAGCAAACCGATCACCACCAAGATGCTCGCCTATACTCTTGCCGAGCAGCATCAGCTCACCAAGAAGCAGGGCGTGCAAATGCTCGAGGATCTCGTCGGTCTCATCACCAAGCACCTGAAGAAGGGCGAACGGGTGAAGATCGCCGGCCTCGGCATCCTGCAGGTGCGCAAGCGTGCCGCACGCATGGGCCGCAACCCGGCGACCGGCGAGCCGATCCAGATCAAGGCGTCGAAGAAGGTCGCCTTCCGCGCCACCAAGGAATTGAAGATGGCGATCTGATCGCCAGTCTTTTCGGCAATGCAAGGCCCCGCCGCGGTTCCGGCGGGGCTTTTGTTTTTCCTCGCAAGGTTCCGGCGCATGTCTGCATTGACAGCCGATCCACTTTACCGATGGGCGAAAGTAGACCAACCTGATCGGCAGCTCCTGGCCGCCGACTTCGGCCGCGCGGAAATAAAAAAACGAGAGTAGAGGAAACGATGTCGGTCGCGTCTGCAGTTGTGAGCGATGAAACTTCAAATCCGCGGGCAACGCCGAGCGAAACGCTCGCGGCCTGGAACGCAAGGCTTCGCTACGAAGATCTTCCGAAAGACATCATTGAGAATACGCGATTGCGAATTCTCGATGTCATTGGACTAAGCCTCGCCGGCAGCCAACTCGAATATGGGCCGATCGCGCGAAAGGCAGCGCTGGAGATTGGCGGCAAGCCGGAAGCCCACATCATCGGCTACGGCGACCATATCGGGGCGCCATCAGCCGCGATCGCCAACGGGCTGATGGCCCATTGTTTGGAGTTCGACGACACCCACAATGAAACGCTGGTTCACGCAAGCGTCACCTCAGTGACCGCCGCGCTCGCTGCCGGCGAGCTTGCCGGAACTTCGGGAAAAGATGTGCTCACCGCTGTCGCCGGTGCCAACGAAGTGGCGTGCCGCATCGGCGTCGTCGCGCCCGGCGACCTGCACCGCAACGGTTTCCATGCAACCGGCGTGGTCGGCACTTTCTCCGCCACCTATCTGGTCTGCCGGCTGCTCGGCCTCGATGCCGCGACGATGCGCCACGCCGTCGGCATCGCCGGCAGCATGGCCTCCGGCAGCCTCGAATGCTGGTCCGACAACACGCACGCTAAAGCCATCCATCCGGGCTGGGCGGCGCACTGCGGCCTGATCGCGTCGTATCTCGCGCGCGCCGGGCTGACCGGCCCCCGGCACGTGTTCGAAGGGCGCTGGGGCTTCTTCAGGTCGCATGTCCAGCAGCCCAATTACCGGTACCGCTACGACCGCCTCGGCGAGGGTCTTGGCCGTGATTGGGAAAGTCGCAATCTGTCGTTCAAGCCATTCCCGGTCGGGCACGTCAGCCATCCTTACATCAGCGCGCTGCTGCGTCTGCACGCGAAGGGCTTACGAGCCGATGAGGTCGAGAAGATCACCTGTAAACTCAACGCCGCCTGGATTCCGATCGTTGCAGAGCCGCTGTCGGAAAAACTGCACCCGCAAACTGCCTGGCACGGTCGGGTCAGCCTGCAATACACGCTTGCCGAGGCGCTCTACACCGGCCGCATCGATGTGCGCAGCTACGCGAAGGAGAATTTGCGCAATCCCGATATTCTCGCGCTCGCGGCAAAAATTGTTTGCGAGGTTGACCCGAACGCGCCCGGACGCGAGCAATTCAAAGGCTGGGTGATCGTCGAAACAAAGGACGGGCGCCGGCTGGAAGAGATCGAGGAGTACAATCGCGGCAGCCGGCAAAATCCGATGACGCGCGATGAACTTGTCGGCAAATTCCGCGCCAATGCCGAATTCGTCTTGAGCGGCGATCAAATCGACGCGGTGGTCCGCGCCGTGGAGAATATCGAGGCGGCGCGCAGTATCGCCGATGTCGTCAAGCTGACCTTCGGGAAGAGCTGAGCAAGACCGTGTGCGACGCATGCGATTCTCGCGGTGTGGGTTGGCGCGGATGGCGCAACAAACCCAGACCGCGGCCGTGGCAATCACAGTCGTCCTGGATCGACCTGTCGCATCCGCTGAGTCCTTCGATGCCGCGCGCGCACACGTTTCCCGCAGCGCGCTTCGAGCGATTCATGTCGCAGCCCGGCGACCCCATCAATGTCACGCGGTTTGAGATGATCGTGCACACCGGCACCCACGTCGATGCGCCGCGGCACTTCTATTTGGACGGTCCTGCCTTCGATGAAATTCCTTTGGAGCGCCTGCACGGGCCCGGTCTCGTGCTGCGCGTCGACGTTGAAGCGGGCGGCGTCATCGGCGTGGAAGACTTTGAACGCGTCGCCGGTCGCATCGAGCCCGGCGACATCGTCGCCTTGGATACAGGGTGGAGCGAGAAGTTCGGCACCGAGGAATACGATATCAACCCGAGCATTTCGGTCGAGGCAGCGCATTGGCTGGTCGAGCGCGGGGTTACGCTTCTGGCCTGCGATTTTGCCACCCCCGACCTCGCGCTGCCTTTGCGCAAGCCCGGCTTCGACTGGCCGGTGCATCAGGTGCTGTTGAGCAACGGGGTGCTCGTGTGCGAGCACCTTCGCGGCGTTGCCCCGTTGGCCGGAAAACGCGTCGAGTTTATGTTTGCCGCTCTTAATATTTGCGCATCGGATGGTGCTCCGGCACGCGTCCTCGCGCGATCAATCGAGCAAGGATAAATAATACGGAAAAAGGGGAGGACAAACATGCGGGCGATTTTAGCTGCGGTGGCCGTTTCTCTGTTCGGGCTTTTGTCGGCGGCGCATGCCGACGAATATCCCTCGCGCAGCATCCGTTTGATCGTGCCCTTTGCCGCGGGCGGCGGCGCCGACGTGGTTGCGCGCATCGTCGCAAAAAAGGCGAGTGAAACTCTCGGGCAAACGATCGTCGTCGAGAACAAGGGCGGCGCCGCGGGCGCGATTGGCACCGAGCAGGTCGCCAAGGCGAGCCCCGACGGCTACACGCTGCTGCTCGGCCAGTCCGGCCCGATCTCCATCAACCCGGGGGTATATGAAAAGCTGCCATACGATCCGATCAAGGATTTTCAGCCGATCACGCTGACCACGGTCTATCCCTACGTCCTGGTGGTCAACGCCAAGAGTCCCGTTAAAACCCTTCAGGATCTCGTTGCCGAAGCCAAAAAGAATCCCGGCAAGCTGAATTACGGAAGCGCCGGAGTGGGTGGCGCCAACCAACTCGTCACCGAACTGCTGTCGGAGCGGGCCGGCATCAAGATGACCAATGTGAGCTATCGCGGCACAGCGCCCGCCGTGCAGGACCTCATCGCCGGGCGCGTGGATATGGTGTTCAGCGATCCGGTCTCCGCGCTCGGCCAGCTTCAAAGCGGCACGCTGCGGGCGCTGGCCGTCAGCAGCAAAACGCGGTCCGATATCGCGCCGCAGGTCCCGACGGTTGCCGAGAGCGGGTATGCCGGATTCGACGCGGTTGGATGGCACGGCATTCTTGCCCCGGCGCACACCCCGCCGGCGATCGTGAACAAATTGCACGACGCGATCGTCAACGCGCTCAATGACCCCGACACCAGGGCTTTGTTGACGAAGCAGGCGACGAGCCCGGTTGGCAATACCCCGAGCGAGTTCGCAGCATTCATAAAGAAGGACCTCAAGCAATGGTCGGACATCGCCAAACGCGAACACATCGTGGTCAAATGACGCCAGGCCGCAACCCGGCGACCGGCGAGCCGATCCAGATCAAGGCGTCGAAGAAGGTCGCTTTCCGCGCCACCAAGGAATTGAAGATGGCGATCTGATCGCCGGTCTTTTCGGCAATGCAAGGCCCCGCTGCGGTTCCGGCGGGGCTTTCGTTTTTCAGTTACAATGCCGCTGTGAAGCTGCCGATTCTGAAAACCACTAATCCATTGCTGCCGGCGGGCGCCGCGCTGCTTGCGGCGGTCATCTTCATCGCCGACACCTTCACGGATTTGGAAGTGGCCATGCCCGCCTTCTATACGGCGGTCGTGCTGCTCTCCGTTCGTTTCTGCAACAGGCGCGGCGTCATTTACGTCGCCGCCGGCTGCATCGTCCTGACCATCGTCAGCGATTTTCTCACTCCCGACGCCGCGGCGAGCGAATCGGGGATTATCAATACCGTGATCGGCATCGCGGCAATCGTGACCACGGCGCTCTTGGCGCTGAAGATCGAGAGCGCCACCGCTGCGGTTTACGAGGCGCGCTCGCAACTGACGCACATGGGCCGCGTGGCGAGCCTCGGCGAACTGACCGCTTCGATCGCGCATGAGGTCAACCAACCGCTGGCCGCAACGGTGGCCAACGGCAACGCATGTTTGCGCTGGCTTGCCGCCGAGCCGCCCAACCTCGAAGAGGCGCGGCATGCCATCGAAAGCATCGTCAAGGATGGCAATCGGGCGAGCGCGATCATCGCGCGCGTGCGCGCCTTGACGCAGCAGCAGTCCGCGCAAATGACTGCGATCGACGTCAACGAGATTATTCGTGAGGCGCTGGCGCTGAGCGACGGCGAACTTAAAGTCCATCGCATTGCGGTCGAGACGCGCCTGGCCCGCGATGTGCCGCGTCTCAAGGGGGACGCCATCCAGCTGCAACAAGTCATGCTCAATCTTATCTTGAATGCCGTCGAGGCCATTAATATGGGTGCGGGCCCTCGCCAGCTTGCGGTCGTTTCGCAGCGAGAGGGCGACGCCGTCACGGTGTCGGTTGAGGATTCGGGGGTCGGGCTGAAAAAGGACCGGTTCGATCGGCTGTTCGACGCCTTTTATACCGAGAAGCCCGGCGGTATGGGCATGGGCCTGGCGATCAGCCGCTCGATTGTCGAGGCTCATGACGGTAAGATATGGGCGCAAGCGAATTCGCCCCGTGGCGCGATTTTCCGTTTTCGGCTACCTATCGAACGCAGTTGATTTTAGCGAAGGGCGCGACATGACGATCAAGCCGTCGATTGCCGTCGTCGAAGACGACGAATCCCTGCGCGAGGCGACCGTCGGGCTGTTGCGAGCGCACGGCTTTATCGCCAAGGGCTTCGCCTCGCCGAACGAATTCCTCGGCTCCAACCGCATCCGCATCACCTCCTGCCTGATCGCCGACATGCGCATGCCGGAGATGAGCGGCCTGGCGCTGTACGGTCAGTTGGTCGCCCAGGGCACGCCGATCCCGACGATCATCATCACTGCCTATCCGGAAGATGCTGTGCGCTCGCGCGCCTTGGCCGCCGGCGTCACCGCTTATCTTGCCAAGCCGTTCAGCGAGCAGGAATTGCTCGATTCGATCGACGTCGCCGCCAGGCGCGGCAGCCCGTCGGGCCTGAAGCACTAGGCTGCATCGATCCGGCGATTGGTCATCGCCGGCGTTTTGCTTTAGCGTTGCCGGCACGGCAGCAAGACAAGCGTCCATGAGCAACACCGTCCCGCAAGCGCCGGCAAAGCCGCACCATCTCTCGTTGTGGCTGCGCGAATTGCCGTTCACGCTGGTGCTGCTGCTGACCGTCGGCGGCGTCGCCTATACGAGCTTCTCGCGGCAGCCAATCGTTCTCTACTGGGAGATCCTGGCGCCCCTCATCGGCATCGTCTGCATCAGCGTCGGCTGGCGCACGGCAGAAAACAATGGCGCGGTGGTGCGTCTCATTGTCACCCAGGTGCTGCACTGGCTCGCTTTTCTCGTGGTGATGAACCTGTTGCTCTTGGAAAGCGTGCAACGGCTGTTCACCGCCAACTCGACCGGCCTTGCCGTGTTCACCTTGCTGACGCTCGGCACCTTCACCGCCGGCGTGCACATCTTCTCCTGGCAGATCTGCCTGCTCGGCCTGGTCATGGCGATCGGCATCCCGGCGATCGCCTGGATCGAGAATTCCGCGCTGATCGTGCTGCTGGTCGTGGCCGGCGTGGCGGCCATCGCCGCGGTGTTCTGGTGGCATTGGCGCGAGCGCGACCGCGCGATTCTCAATCGCTGACAATTTGAAAAATCCGTCGCTTGACTTCTCCCGTAACTAGGATTATATTCCAGGCATCCTGCTCAAATCCGAGGGCGTCATCATGAGGCGTCTTGATGATGGGGCAGCGGGATGATGAAGGGGCCGGAGATGCAGCCCCCGACCATCCCGGGCCTTGCGGCGCAAGCCGGAGGCTGATGCGGCGCCCGCGCGCGTGGTTCGCAGCCGCGCACTCGGGGGGCCCCGGCACGTCGCTCGGGCGGCAATAGGACCGCTCCGCGAGGAGCTTCGCTGGACTGGGACTGGCCAATTGCCTCGTCCCAGGAAACGCGGCGCCGGGGACTTAAAATCGCCGCCAGTGGAGCGCCGAGAGGCGCCCGCGTTCCGAAAGGAACGCGGCTTTACGAATACGGACGCGCCTTGCGGCGCTCCGCTCCCTCGGGCTTGTCCCGAGGGCGAGAGAAAGGCCTCGCTTCGGCGGGGAATGGACGACGGCCCACCCCGGGCCGCAAAGAACAGGGGCGCTGACGCACGCCTGCTGCAACCTCCCGCTCATTCCCGCGGGAGCGGGACTCCAGTCTTTGCCAAGACGCCCTGGGTCCCCGCTGGAGCCTGTTCCCGCGCAGGCGGGGACGGGGACGAGCGGATAATGAACCTTTATAATCCACGTTAAATTTTCAGGAGGAACCCCATGTCGCAGGCGGCCGAAGTTCGTCACGCCATGCCGGCGATGCTCAAAGACGCGGCCTTCAACTGGGAGGACCCGCTCGACCTCGAGGGTGAGCTCACGGAAGAAGAGCGCATGGTGCGCGACACCGCGCGCGGCTTCGCCCAGGATTACCTTAGCCCCCGCGTCGTCGCGGCCTGGCGCGAGGAAAAATACGACCCCGACATGCTGCCCGAAATGGGCAAGCTCGGCCTCATCGGCCCGACCATCCCGCAGGAATATGGCGGCGCCGGCCTCGGCTACGTCTGCTACGGCCTCATCGCCCGCGAATTGGAGCGCGTCGATTCCGGCTTCCGCTCCTCGATGTCGGTGCAGTCCTCGCTCGTCATGTATCCGATCTACGCCTACGGCACCGAAGCGCAGCGGCGCAAATATCTGCCCAAGCTCGCCACCGGCGAAATGATCGGCTGCTTCGGCCTGACCGAGCCCGACCACGGCTCCGATCCCGGCTCGATGGTGACGCGCGCCGAAAAAGTTTCCGGCGGCTACAAGCTCAACGGCGCCAAGACCTGGATCTCCAACGCGCCGGTCGCGCACCTCGCCGTGGTCTGGGCAAAGCTCGAAGGTGTCATCCGCGGCTTCATCGTCGAGCGCGGCGCCAAGGGCTTTTCCACGCCGAAAATCGAAGGCAAGCTTTCCCTGCGCGCCTCGATCACCGGCGAGATCGTGCTTGAAGACTGCGTGGTGCCGGAGGAAAACCTCCTGCCCAACGTCAAGGGGCTCGCCGGCCCGTTCGGCTGCCTCAACATGGCGCGCTTCGGCATTTCCTGGGGCGCCATGGGCGCCGCCGAATTCTGCTGGCACGCCGCGCGCCGCTACGTGCTCGAGCGCAAGCAGTTTAACCGCCCGCTCGCCGCCAACCAACTGGTGCAGAAGAAGCTCGCCGACATGCAGACCGAGATCGCCATCGGCCTGGCGGCGGCCTTGCGCCTCGGCCGCATGATGGAGGCGGGCAAGGCGGCGCCGCCGTCGGTGTCGCTTTTGAAGCGCAACAACTGCGGCAAGGCGCTCGATATCGCGCGCGTTGCCCGCGACATGCACGGTGGCAACGGCATCTCCGAGGAGTATCACGTGATGCGCGTGGTCGCGAACCTCGAGACGGTCAACACCTACGAGGGCACCCACGACATCCACGCGCTCATCCTCGGCCGCGCGCAGACCGGCATCCAGGCGTTTTTCTGACCGCAGGGCGCACAACAAACTCCGCTCATTCCCGCGGACGTGGGAATCCGGCCTTTGCCACGCGCGCATCCTGGGTTCCGATTTCGCCGGGACCAGCGGTTGATGAGAGCGGCATGTGAGCGACGGTCCGCGCCATCTCCGCGACACGCTTGCTCATCGCGCTTTGCGGATCGGCGAGCGGATCGATCACGGTGAAATGGTTGGCGTTCGCGATCTCGCCGTAACGGGTTTCGGCGCCGGCCTGGCGCCAGGTGTCCGCGATCGAGCGGCTCTGGCGGATGAACTCGGACGATTCCTCGCGCCCCACCACGAACTCCATCTTGCGCCCCGGCGGCATGCGCCAGAACAGCGGCGAGCAGGCGTGGGCCGATTTCCGGTCAAGCCGCAACGTTTCGTTCTGCGTCGTCTCGACGAGAGGCGAAAGATCGTAGACGCCGGAGATGAGATATCCGGCCGGAATCAGATCGGCAGGAACGTCGGACGCCAGCGCCTTCCAGTCGCTCGCGACAAGACAAGCGGCAAGATGCGCGCCGGCGGAATGGCCGTAGATGAAAATGCGCTGACGGTGCCGCCGCCACAGGAAAAGCGCCGCCGCGCGCATCTCTTCGATGATGGTGGCGACGCTCACCTCCGGGCAGAGATCGTAGCCGGCAACTGCGACGCTCACGCCGTTGGCGTTCGCTCCCTTGGCCATGTGGCTGAACATCGAAGGCGACAGCGCGCGCCAGCCGCCGCCGTGGATATACATGGCAAGCGGCGCTTTGGCGGCGCCCGGCGCCGGGAAGAAATCGTAAATCTGCCGCCGCGAGGATCCGTAGACGACGCCGATTTCGGCGCTGCGCGCCTGCGCGCGATAGGCCTTGGCCTCGCGCTCGCGGCGCGCCGCGATCTGCGGATGCTCCGGCACGCGGGCGTGGACGTTGTATTCGGTCTCGTAATCGATGGCGGGCATCGTGCACCGGCGTTACATTGCCAACCTACAAGGCTTTGCCTCGCGCCGAAACAACCGTTATCTCTGAGGTTATGAAACTCGTCGCGCAGCCCATCCAGATGCCCGTCGACGGCCGCCAGTCGCAGACGGCGCTGGCGATCGCCCGCGGCACCGCGCGCTTTCTGCTGTCGCACGGCTTTTCCTGCGTTGCCGAATTGCCGCTTGCCTCCGGCCGCCGCGCCGATCTGGTCGGCCTCGACAGCTCCGGCGAAATCTGGATCGTCGAGATCAAGTCCTCGGTTGCCGATTTCCGCGCCGACCAGAAATGGCAGGACTACCGGATGCATTGCGACCGGCTGTTCTTCGCCACGACGATGGACGTGCCCTGCGAGATCTTCCCGCCGGATACGGGGTTGATCGTCGCCGACGCCTTCGGCGCGCATCTTGTCTGCGAGGCGCCCGAGCACCGCCTGCCCGCCCCGACGCGCAAGGCGATGATGCTCAGCTTTGCCCGCGCCGCGGCGCTGCGCCTGCAAGCGCTCGCCGACCCCACCGGCCCATACGGGGACATGGAGTGAGCGAAGCGGCCATTGCGGTTGCGCGCCTCGTCAAGCGCTACAAGAGCACGACCGCGGTCGACGGCATTTCCTTCACCCTGCCGGTCGGCTCGATCACCGGGCTGCTGGGGGGCAACGGCGCCGGCAAGACCACTACCATCGCCATGATCATGGGGCTCGTGGTGCCGACCGAAGGCACGGTCAGCGTGCTGGGCGCGGCGATGCCGCAGGAACGCTACCGCGTGCTGCAGCGGATGAATTTCGAAAGCCCCTATGTCGACATGCCGATGCGGCTGACCGTGCGGCAGAATCTCTCGGTGTTCGCCCAGCTTTACGGCGTCGCCGATCCGGCGGCGCGCATCGCCGAGCTTGCTGAAGAGCTCGACCTTACCGAATTCCTCGAGCGGCCGACGGGCAAGCTTTCCTCCGGGCAGAAGACGCGCGTGTCGCTTGCCAAGGCGCTGCTCAACCGGCCGGAGGTGCTGCTGCTCGACGAGCCCACCGCCTCGCTCGATCCCGATACCGCCGACTGGGTGCGGGCGCGGCTCGAAGCCTACCGGCGCGAGCGCGGCGCCACCATCCTGCTCGCCTCGCACAACATGACCGAGGTCGAGCGGCTGTGCGAGCGCGTCATCATCATGAAGGCGGGGCGCATCGAGGACGACGACACACCGGCCCATCTGCTCTCCCGCCACGGCCGGCACACCCTCGAGGAGGTCTTCCTCGACGTCGCGCGTGGCCGCCAGCGCGAGGCTGCGCAATGAATATCTCTCTGTCATTCCGGGACGCCGCGAAGCGGCGGACCCGGAATCCATACTCTGCAGCGCCGGGGTTATGGATTCCGGGCTCGCGGCCTTTGGCCACGCCCCGGAATGACAGCGAGAGAAACGCGGCTCTGGATCCCCGCTTGCGCGGGGACGAGCGGGGAGATTGACATGCCCGTATCGGCAAATTTGGAATTCTCCCTCACCCGCGTCACCGCCATGGTGCGGCGCTACTGGTACCTCCTGCGTTCGTCCTGGCCGCGCATCCTCGATCTCGTCTACTGGCCGACGGTGCAGATGTTGATGTGGGGATTTCTGCAGCTCTACGTGTCGCAATCCTCCAGCATGTTCGCGCGCGCCGCCGGCGTCTTCATCGGCGCGGTGCTGCTCTGGGACATCCTGTTCCGCGGCCAGCTCGGCTTTTCCATTTCCTTCCTCGAGGAAATGTATTCGCACAATCTCGCCAACCTGATGATGTCGCCGCTGCGCCCCGTCGAATTCATTGCCGCGCTGATGATCATGAGCATCGTGCGGCTGTTGATCGGCATGGTGCCGGTGACGCTGCTCGCGCTCGCCTTCTTCGGCTTCAATTTCTGGTCGCTCGGCCTGCCGCTCATCGCCTTCTTCATCAATCTTATTCTGACGAGCTGGGCGATCGGAATTTTTGTCGCCGGGCTGTTGCTGCGCAACGGCATGGGTGCCGAGAGCATGGCCTGGACCATCATGTTTTTGTTTCTGCCGCTCACCTGCGTCTATTATCCGGTGACGGTGCTGCCGCATTGGCTGCAATACGTCGCCTGGTCGCTGCCGCCGACCTACGTGTTCGAGGGCATGCGCGCGTTGCTGATCGGCCACGTGTTCCGCGCCGACCTGATGCTCGAAGCCTTCGTCTTCAACGTTGCGCTTTTCGCAGGCGCGTCATTGGCCTTCCTCGCTTTGCTGCAGAGCGCGCGCGTGCAGGGATCGCTGCTGCAAGCCGGCGAGTAGGCGGAACTGCCTCATATTTCGGCAGTTTTCCACTGTAAACTTGGCGCGAAGAACTTATCTCTATTGTTGACCTTATGACAGAAAGACGACACTGTGCTGCATCGCAGCAAAAGGCTCAGGCCGGGGGGCTCGATGCCGATTGGTGAATTCGACGGCGCAGCGACGCTGCCCGGGGACAGCGCCGGTCTGTCGACGCCGATGTATTGGCTCTACGAAATGAGCCATGCCGCGCTCGATCCGACGCGCGCGCTTGCGGACGCCACGCGGCTGTTCTTCCGAAATCCGGCCAATCCGCTTGCCCACACCACTTACGGCAAGTCGGTCGCCGCGGCGATGGAGGTGTTCGAGCGCACCACGCGCCGCTACGGCAAGCCGGAATGGCGCATCGAGGCCACCACGATCGGCGGCGAGCGCGTGCCGGTGCACATCAACACGGTGTGGGAGCGACCGTTCTGCCGGCTCCTGCACTTCGAGCGCGCCTTCGCCCACGTGCCGCGCCGGCCGCAGCCGAAGCTCCTGATCGTTGCGCCGATGTCAGGCCACTACGCGACGCTGCTGCGCGGCACCGTCGAGGCCTTCCTGCCCAACCACGACGTCTACATCACCGACTGGCGCAACGCCCGCAATGTGCCGCTGTCCGAGGGCCGCTTCGACCTCGACGATTACATCGACTACGTCATCTCCATCCTGCACCTGCTCGGCGGCGATGCCCACGTCATCGCCGTGTGCCAGCCCTCGGTGCCGGTGCTCGCCGCGGTCGCGTTGATGGAGGCCGACAAGGACCCCTACGTGCCGCATTCCATGACTTTGATGGGCGGGCCGATCGATACGCGCATCAACGCCAACGACGTCAACAAGCTTGCCGAAACTCGCGGCATCGACTGGTTCCGCCGCAACGTCATCAGCAAGGTGCCGTTCCCGCATCCCGGCTTCATGCGCGACGTCTATCCCGGCTTTTTGCAGCTGCACGGCTTCGTCAGCATGAATCTCGACCGCCACATCGAGGCGCACCGCAATCTGTTCATGCATCTCGTCAAGGGCGACGGCGATTCGGCGAACAAGCACCGCGAATTCTACGACGAATATCTCGCAGTGATGGACCTGACCGCCGAGTTCTATCTGCAGACCGTGGAGACCGTTTTCATTCGCCATGCGCTGCCCGAAGGGCAGATGACCCACCGCAACCGCAGGGTCGATCCGGCGCAGATCCGGCGCGTCGCGCTTTTGACCGTCGAAGGCGAGCACGACGACATTTCCAGCGTCGGGCAGACCGAGGCGGCGCTTGCGCTCTGCGTCAACATTCCGAGCGAGCGCAAGACGCATTACCTGCAGCCCGGCGTCGGCCATTACGGGGTGTTCAACGGCTCGCGCTTCCGCGCCGAGATCGCCCCGCGCATCGCCGATTTCGTGCTCTCGCATAATGACGGCCGCGGCCGCGGCAACGGCAAGCACGCCTAACTCGTTGGCCGCCCCGCTGTTTCCGAGCGAGGCTGCGGGAGCCCGCCGCCGACATTTTCCGCCGGCGAGGGGGATGTACAAATTGAAATTTGTGGCAGTATCGCCCGCCACCTGAGTCCGGCCTGGACGCAAACCTCATGCCGCTGCGCGCGCTGCTCTACCGCCGGCCGAGCGAGCCCTCGGCGATCAGCATCATTTTCGACGAGCAGGTTTATCTCGTGCGCCTGCGCCGCCACCGCCAGGCGCGGCGCTATACCTTGCGCATCCAATCGGTGACGCGCGAAGTCGTGCTCACCATGCCGCCGCGCGGCAGCCTCAAAGAGGCGCGCGCCTTTGCCGAGAAGCACGGCGGCTGGATCGCCGCGCGGCTGCGCCGCCTGCCCGAGGCGCTGGTTTTCGCGCACGGCACGGTGGTGCCGCTGCGCGGCCTGGAGCACCGCATCGTGCACCGGCCGGGCCTGCGCGGCAGCGTCTGGGTCGAAGCTGCCGGCGAAGGCGAGCGCCTGATCTGCGTTGCCGGCGAGGCGCCGTTTCTGGCGCGCCGCATCGGCGATTATCTCAAACGCGAGGCCAAGCGCGATCTCGAGGCGGCGAGCCGCCGCGCCGCGCAAGCGCTCGGCGTCTCGATCAAGCGCGTATCGATCCGCGATCAATCGAGCCGCTGGGGCTCCTGCTCGACCACGGGCGTATTGTCCTACTCGTGGCGGCTCATTCTCGCGCCGCGCTTCGTGCTCGACTATCTCGCCGCGCACGAGGTCGCGCATCTCGTCGAGATGAACCACTCGCGGCGCTTCTGGCGGCTGGTCGCTGGCATCTGCCCCGACGCCGCGCGCGCCAAGGCTTGGCTCGACGCCCACGGCACCGACCTGCACCGCTACGGGATGGAGAACAGCCGCTAGCTTCCAAGCGATGCCTACGCTAGGTAGCCGTCATGGCCGGGCTTGTCCCGGCCATCCACGTCTTGGAGACGCGCAGCGCTGAAAGGCGCGGATGCCCGGCACACGGCCGGGCATGACGGAGAATCTTGGTCATGCTGCGGCGGGACACTTTCGCGCTGACGGCGCTGCTCGCGGGGCTGAGCGCGATCGGCCCGCTGACGACCGACATGTATCTGCCGTCGCTGCCCGACATCGCGCATCTGCTCGATGCGACCACGGCGCAGGGCCAGTTGACCATCTCCTCCTATCTCGTCGGTTTTGCCGTCGGGCAGATTCTTTACGGGCCGGTGTCCGACCGCCACGGGCGCAAGCCGGTGCTCATCACGGCCATCACGCTCTACTGCTGCGCCAGCTTGATCTGCGCGTTGGCAAGCTCGATGGACATGCTGATCGCGGCCCGCGCCTTGCAGGCGCTCGGCGGCTGCGGCGGCGCGGTGCTGGCGCGCGCGGTGGTGCGCGACCTTTATTCCGGCGTCCGCGCCGGGCGCGAATTGTCGGTGATCAGTTCGGTGATGGCGTTGGCGCCGGTTCTGGCGCCGACCGTCGGCGGCGTACTGCAGACGGCGTTCGGCTGGCGCTCGGTGTTTTTCACTTTGGTTGCCGCTGGTCTTGTCATCGCCGCGGTCGCGTGGATGCTGCTGCCTGAGACGCTCGAAAAGCGCGCGGGGGAAAAGACATCGATCGCCGGCATGCTCACTTCCTATCGCATCGTCGCCCGCAGCCGCGTCTATCTCGCCTATCTCGGTCTCGCCACCGCCTGCTACGCCGGGCTGTTCGCCTGGATTTCGGCGGCGTCCTTCGTGCTGCAGGACCTCTACGGCCTGGCGCCGCTCGGCTTCGGCTTGATCTTCACCCTCGGCTCGATCGGTTACGGCGCCGGCGCGACGATCGCCGCGCGCATCGTCGGCCGCCTTGGCCTCGACCGCACGATCGCTCTCGGCGCTATCGCTTGCGCGCTTGGCGGGCTCGGCATGGTGGCGGCGCTGGCGTTGCATTTCACCTCGCCATTCTCGCTGGTGCTGCCGATGGCGCTTTATCTTGCCGGCATGGGCATGGTGCTGCCGCAGTCGATGGCCGGCGCCATGACGCCGTTTCCCGAGCGGGCAGGCGCGGCTTCCGCGCTGCTCGGCTTCGTGCAGCAGGGCGTCGCTTCGGCGACCGGCGCGATCGTCGGGCAAATGCTTGGGCAAAGCGCCTGGCCGCTGGCGGGTGCGGTGGCGATTACGGGATGCGCCACGTTGCTGATCTGGGCTGCGACGCGCGATCTACGCGCCCGCGCCGCGGCGCGCTAACGGCCGAACAGATTGTTGAGCAGCCAGCCGTCGAGGCCGCCGGCGCCGGTCGTCTGCGGCGCCGCGGCGGCGGGTTGCACGGCGGCGGGCGGCATCGGCTGTGCCGGCGCGGCGCGGCCGCCGAACAGCTCGGAGAACAGGCCGCCGCCGTTGGCCTCGCCGGGCAGGCTCGCCACCGGCAGGCCCTGATGCGCCGCGCGCATGAAGCGGCTCCAGATGTCGACCGGCAGGCTGCCGCCGGTGACGTGGCGGGTCGGCGCGCCGTCGTCGTTGCCGAGCCAGACCCCGGTGACGAGATGCGCGGTGTAGCCGATGAACCAGGCGTCGCGGAAATCCTGGCTTGTGCCCGTCTTGCCGGCTGCCGGCCAGCCGGGCAGCGAAGCCCGCTTTGCCGTGCCGATGGTCAGCGTTTCCGCCATCATCGCATTCATCATCGCCACGTCATGGGCGTCGACGACGCGCCCGATCGGCGTGTCGCTGCGACTGTAGAGCAGCTTGCCCTTGCTGTCGGTGATTTTTTCGATGACATGCGGCGAGACGCCCATGCCGCCGTTGGCGAACGTCGCATAGGCGCCGGTCAGTTCGAGCGGGGACACCTCCGAGGTGCCGAGCGCGATCGAGGCGTTGGGTTCGAGCCTTGAGGCGATGCCGAGCCGGTGCGCGGTGCGCACCACCGCGTCTGGCCCGAACTCCAGCGTCAGGCGCACCGAAACGGTGTTGAGGGACAGCGCCAGCGCCTTGTCGAGCGTCACCGGCCCGTAATATTCGCGGCCGTAGTTTTCCGGTGTCCAGCCCTTGATCCTGATCGGCGCGTCGAGCCGCACCGTGTCCGGCGTGAGCCCATGTTCGAGCGCGGTCAGATAAACGAAGGCCTTGAAGGCGGAGCCGGGCTGGCGCTTCGCCGCCACCGCGCGGTTGAACTGGCTGTCGGCGTAATTGCGGCCGCCGACGAGCGCGCGCACCGCGCCGTCCGGCGTCATGGCGACCAGCGCGCCTTCTCTCACGCCCGCCTTCTCGCCTTTCTGCGCGAGCTCCTCGCTCACCGCCTTTTCCGCCTCCGCCTGCAGCGATGAATCGATGCTGGTGCGCACCACGACGTCCTCGTCGATATGGCCGAGGATGTCGTTGACGCCGTCCATCACCCAGTCGGCGACGTAATTGACCGAGCCGGCGCCGGCCTGCGCGACGATGCGCGGCGGATGCGCGAGCGCGAGCTTCTCGCTTCCCCGCGTGATGAAGCCGAGCTCGGCCATGGCCGCGAGCACCACCTTGGCGCGCTGTTCGGCGCCGTCGAAATTGCGCGTCGGCGCCAGCCGCGTCGGCGACTTGACGAGGCCGGCGAGCAGCGCGGCTTCGGCGAGGCTCACCTGCCGCGCCGGCTTGCCGAAATAGCGCTGCGCGGCCTGCTCGATGCCGTAGGCGCCGGAGCCGAAATAGACGCGGTTGAGATAGAGCTCGAGGATCTGCGTCTTGGAGAATTTGCGCTCGAGCCACAGCGCCAGCAGCATCTCCTGCAGCTTGCGCGTGACCGTGCGCTCCTGCGTGAGAAACAGGTTCTTCGCCAGTTGCTGGGTGATGGTCGAGGCGCCCTGGCTGATGTGCCGGTGCAGGACGTCGGCGATCAGCGCGCGGCCAATGCCGATCGGGTCGACGCCGAAATGCTCGTAGAAGCGGCGGTCCTCGATGGCGACGAAGGCCTTGGGCAGATAGGGCGGCAATTCCTTCAAGCTGAGCACGGCGCCGCCCGAATCGCCGCGTGTTGCCAGCACGCGGCCGCCATCGTCGACGATCTCGACCGAGGGCGGGCGCTTCGGGATTTCCAGCGACTGGATCGGTGGCAGATGCGCGCCGACCCAAACGATCATGCCGAGACCGCCGATCGCCAGCCAGAGGCCGAGCACCACCGTCCAATAGAGCAAGCGGCCGAGGCGCGAACGTTTGCGGCGGCTGGCGCTCTTGTGCTTGCGCGGGCGGCGGTGCGGTCGCGGCTCGTCGCTGCGCGAACTGCGCGCGCTGGGATCGATTTCGATGTCGGGCGCGGAATCGAAGACCGGCTCGCGCCGCGATTTTCCCCGTCCCTGCGCCATAGACTTTGCTCGCCCGCGAGGTCCCTGATCGGGCACGCTAAGGCCGGCAATTTAAGGGGCCGTTAAGCGGGAACGTGCGCAAGTCGGCGCGCTTTTTATGCCTTTTCTGCGTGGCTATGAGCGCGCGGCCGCTTAACAGGATAGGGTGATGGCTTGTAAACCGGCCAGGGAGCAGGTGGTACAATGCCACGCTGGTTGTTGATCGCCGCTGCTTGCCTGATCATCGGGCTCGCTCAGACAATTGCCTTGCACGCGTTAACGCCGGCGCGAGCCCAAGCGCCAGCGCCTGGTGCCGGTCACGGTTTCCTCATCGACAAGCACGTGGCCGCCGGTGTTGCTTGTGCCAAATGCCATACGCAAGGCACGGCAACGCCGCCGACCATGGCGACTTGTCTGTCGTGCCACGGCGGCACCTACGCCAAGCTCGCTGAGATGACCGCAAAAGACGAGCCCAATCCGCACGCCTCCCACCAGGGCGAGGTCGATTGCGACCAGTGTCACCACGTGCACAAGGCGTCAGTGACCCTGTGCAACCAATGTCACACCTACGATATGAAGACCCCATAGGTGACAGCGGGGCAGCACGCAGCCCGGTCAGGCCGCTTCGCCGTCGGCGCGGGCCACAAACTCCCGTGTGATGTGCTTGATGGTCGGCGTGCCGGCTAGCCGCATTACCATGCTTAGCTCGTTCTTGAGATGTGTGTGCACCGCCTCCACACCCTGCGCGCCGCCGAGCGCGGAGCCATAAAGCGGCGGACGGCCGACCGCGACCGCGGTCGCGCCAAGAGCCAGCGCGCGGAATACGTCCTGCCCGCGATAGATGCCGCCGTCGATGATGATCGGCACGCGGCCCTTCACCACGCTGGCAACGCGAGGCAGCGTGGTCATTGGCGCCGCGGTATTGTCGAGCTGCCGGCCGCCGTGATTGGACAGCCAGATCGCCGAACATCCGGCGCGCAGCGCCTGCTGCGCGTTGGTCGGCGACAGAATGCTCTTGATGACCACGGGCAGGTCAGATTCTTTTCGGCAGAACTCGATGTCGGCCCAGGACATGTCGCCTTTCATGTCCATGGCGTTGCCTTTGCTGCCCGGCGTTTTCGGCATGTTGCCCATCTTCAGGTTTGGCACCGCCGCGCCTTGCAGGCGCATCGAGCGCTCGCGGTTGCTGGTAACGTCGACGTCGGCTGTAACAATAATAGCCTTGTAGCCGGCGGCTTTCGCGCGCTGCAGCATTTCGCGGGCAAAGCCGCGGTCGCGTGGAATGTAAAGCTGGAACCATTTCGGCCCCTCGGCGGCCGCGGCGATCTCTTCGCAGCTGAGTTGCGACACCGAGCTCACGCAATACATGGTGCCGGCGGCATTGGTGCCTTTGACATTCGGTAGGTCAGCCTGGGCATGCACCGAGCCCTGGTTGCCGACCGGCGCGGTAATGACCGGATAGGAAAGCTTCGTTCCGAGCAGCGTAGTCGTTGTATCGGCCGCGCCGGTGCCGTTCATGAAATCGGCGTTGATGACCCAGCGGTTGAAAGCGGCCTGGTTCTCCCGCATCGTCCATTCGTCTCCAGCTCCTCCCGATACATAAGCGAAGCCGAAAGGCGCCATGACTTTTTCCGCCTGTGCTTCGAGATCGCGCAGTGTGACGATATTGATCTTCTTCTCGTTGTTGGGCACGCCGCTGGTATCCGACGGCGTCGCCGGCATTGAAGCGGCGGGCGCATTTTGCGCGTAGCTGGTGGCAGGCACTGAGGCGAACGCCGCAACGGCGCCGCCGGTTGCCAACAAATCTCTGCGGTTGAGCTGAACAGTCATGACTCCCGACTCCTCTCTATCGACCGGATTGCCGTCCCTGGAAAATTTTCCGACGAGAGCCGTGTGGGAGCTTTGACCTAAATCAACGGGGCGATAATTAACGAGGATTTTATGTGCCGGCGCGAGCGTACTTAGCCTTTGGCCGCTTTGCCTTCTCCATCACCCACCGCGAACAGCGCAATCAGCGCGCGCTTGATCGCCGCCTGCCGCGTCGGCGAGGTGATCTGTGCGCCCATCAGATCGGTGATGTAGAACACGTCGACCACTCGCTCGCCAAAGGTGGCGACGTGCGCCGAGATGATGTTGAGGTTGAGCTTGGAGAGCGTCGCGGTGAGCTCGTAGAGCAGCCCGGTGCGGTCGAGGCCGGCGACCTCCACCGTCGTATAGCGGTGCGACCACTGATTGCTGATGGTCACCGAGGGCTCGAGCGCGAAAGCCTTGATGCGGCCCTTGGGAGGCGTGCGCTTGGTCACCACGTCAGGCAGCCGCAACTCGCCGCGCAACGCCTTTTCGATCGACTCCGCGATGCGGCCGGCGCGCCGCTCCTCATCCTCGTTGCGCTCGAATTCGCGGGTCAGCGAGATGGTGTCGAGCGCGCGGCCGTCGGTGGTGGTGTGGATCTGCGCGTCGACGATGTTGGCGCCGGCCATGGCGCAGGCGCCGGCGATCAACGACAAAAGCCAGGGGTGGTCCGGCGCCAGCACCGTCACCTCGGTCACCGAGCCATCGACGAAACGGATCTGCGTCGCCAGGCTTTTGCCGCCCTTTTCCGCCGAGGCGACCAGCCTTGCGTGCTCGAGCTTGTGCGGTAGATCGACCTTGAGCCAATAGGCCGGATAGAGCTTGCCGAGGTAGGCATCGAGCTCGGCCGGCGGCCAATCCTTGAGGGCCTCGCGCAGTTCGGCCTGCGCTTGCGTCACGCGCTGGGCGCGGTTGATCTCGGAGAAACCGCCGGTCAGCACCGGCTCGGTTTCGTAATACAGCGTGCGGATGAGCTGCGCCTTCCAGCCGTTCCACACGCCGGGGCCGACGGCGCGGATGTCGGCGGTGGTGAGGATGGTCAACAGCTTGAGTCGCTCAGCGCTCTGCACCACGGCGGCAAAATTCTCGATGGTCATGCGGTCGGAAAGATCGCGCGACTGGGCGACGCTCGACATCAGCAGGTGGTGCTCGACCAGCCAGGCCACCGTTTCGGTGTCGCCGGCGGAAAGCCCGAGCCGCGGGCAGAAGCGGCGCGCCACGCGCGCCCCGGCGATCGAGTGGTCCTCGATGCGGCCCTTGGCGATGTCGTGCAGGAACAAGGCGACATACAATATGGTGCGGCTGCCGGGCAGGAGCTTCTGCATCAGTTCGTGCGCGAGCTGCGCATCCTTGCCGGTCTCTTCGATCTCCTCCAGCAAACCGATGCAGCGCACGAGGTGCTCGTCCACCGTGTAGTGGTGGTACATGTTGAATTGCATCATCGACACGATCTTGCCGAAGGCGGGCACGAATTTGCCGAGCACGCCCGCCTCGTTCATGCGCCGCAACACCGTCTCCGGGTCGTTCTTCGAGGTAAGGATCTCCAGGAACAGGCGGTTTGCCTGCGCGTCCTCGCGCAATTTGGCGTCGACGAGCTTGAGCGACCGGGTCATGGCGCGCAGCGCGTCGGGGTGCAGGGCGAAATTGTTCTGCTGCGCCAGGCGGAAGATGCGGATGAGATTGACCGGATCGCGGCGGAACACGTCGGCGTTGGCGACGGTGATGCGGTTATTGTCGACGATGAAATCATCGCTGCCGGCAAGCGCCTGCCGGCGCGCCGGGCGGAAGCGCGCCATCATGCGGCTCAACACGGGAAGCGGCTTGGCGTGGCTGTTTTCGAGCTCGGCGGAGAGGATCGCGGTCAAGTCGCCGACGTCCTTGGCGACCAGGAAGTAATGTTTCATGAAGCGCTCGACATCCTTCATGCCCGGATGCGCGGTGTAGCCGAGACGCAGCGCGATCTCGCGCTGCAGCTCGAACGACAGCCGCTCCTCGGCTCGGCCGGCAATGAAATGCAGGTGGCAGCGCACGGCCCAGAGGAAATCCTCGCAGTTACGAAACAGCTGGTATTCCTGCTTGTCGAACACGCCGGCCTTCAACAATTCGCCCGGCTCGCGCACCCGGTAAACGTATTTGGCGATCCAGAACAAGGTGTGCAGATCGCGCAAGCCGCCCTTGCCGTCCTTGACGTTGGGCTCGACGAGGTAGCGCGACTGCCCGGCGCGGCGGATGCGGTCTTCGCGCTCGGCGAGCTTGGCCGCGACAAAATCTGCGGCGGTGTTGCGCACCACGTCGTGGTCGAAGCGGCTGATCAGTTGGTCGAACAGGGCGCGGTCGCCGAGCAGGAAGCGCGCTTCGAGGATGGCGGTGCGGATGGTCATGTCCGCCTTGGCCTGGCGGATGCATTCGTCGACCGAGCGCGTCGCGTGCCCGACCTTGAGGCCGGTGTCCCACAGGCAATAGAGGATCGCCTCGGCGATCTGCTCGCCCCAGGCGGTCTGCTTGTAGGGCAAGAGGAACAAGAGATCGATGTCGGAGCCCGGCGCCTGCAGGCCGCGGCCGTAGCCCCCGGTCGCCACGATGGCCATGCGCTCGGCTTCCGAGGGGTTCTGCGAGGGATAAAGATACTTGCGCACGCATTCGAAGAGCAGGCGAATGATCTCGTCTTCGAGGCGGCAGAGGCGCTCGGCGCAGCGGCGGCCCTGCTTGTCCTCGAGCAAGAGTTGCTCGGCCTTGCTGCGGCCGGCGACCAGTGCTGTCTTCAGCCGTTGCGCCACCGCCGAGCGCAGTTCACGCTCGCCGCCGTCGTGCTGCGACGCCAACCTGTCCAGGTCGGCAGCGACCGCGCGGCTGTCGATCAATTCGCTCGACGGCCGTGAAGTTGATTCGCTCGACGCGGAAACTGTTGTGTCGACGGCGAGGTCCATTGCGGTCATCGGGATAACGGAGGCGGCCGCTCAAGTCACGGTGCGGCAGCTAGCCATTTCTTTCATATTAGGTGCAACATCGCCAAAAAACAGGGTAATTTCCGGTATAACGGCCGGTAAAAATTCAGCATTACGGGAGGCCTTCATGCGTATGTTCCAACTCTGCACCTGCGGCGAACCGCTGGTGGTCAGCGAGACGGCGACGCCGCAGCCGAAGGGCAGCGAAGTGCTGCTCAAGGTGCTCGCCGCCGGCGTCTGCCACAGCGACCTGCATCTGGCCGACGGCTTTTTCGACCTCGGCGGCGGCAAGAAGCTGAGCCTCGCCGAACGCGGCATGAAGCTGCCGGTGATCCTCGGGCATGAAAATGTCGGTGAGGTCATTGCGGTCGGCCCTGACGCTGAGGGTGTCAAGGTTGGCCAGCGCATGCTCGCCAATCCGTGGATCGGCTGCGGGCAGTGCGCCGCCTGCCGGCGCGGCGACGACAATCTCTGCCGCGCCATGCGCAGCCTCGGCGTCTTCATCAACGGCGGCTACGCCACGCACATGATCGTGCCGCATCCGCGCTATCTGCACGATATCGGCGACCTGGGTCCTGAACGCGCGGCCCCGCTCGCCTGCTCCGGCGTCACCACCTACGGTGCGCTGAAGAAGGTGGCGACGCTGAAGACCGAGCCGACGGTGATCATCGGAGCCGGCGGTCTCGGCCTCATGTGTCTTTCCCTGCACGGCAAGATGGGCGGGCACTCGGCGATCGTCGTGGACATCGACGATGCCAAGCTGGCGCAGGCGAAGAAGGCCGGCGCCAAGGCGACGGTCAATGCCAAGGCAGCGGATGCCGTGCAGCAGATCATGAAGCTGACGACCGACGGCGCCGGCGCCTGGGCGGTAATCGACGTCGTCGGCTCGTCGGCCTCGGCGCGCATGGGCTACGACAGCCTGGTCAAGGGCGGCAAATACATCATCGTCGGTCTCTACGGCGGCGAGCTCACGGTGTCGCTGCCGCCGATCCCGATGCGCGCGCTCACCATCCAGGGTTCCTATGTCGGCAGCCAGCACGAGATGAAGGAGCTGATGGAGCTGGTGAAGGCGAAAGGCCTGCCGGATGTGCCGGTAGCGACGCGCCCGCTCGAAGACGTCAACAAGGTACACGGCGATCTGCGCGCGGGAAAAATCGTCGGCCGCGTGGTGCTGACGCCGGCGGCGTGAATCCCTCCCCTAAAAGGGGAGGGTGGCGGCGAGCGAAGCGAGACGCCGGGTGGGGTGACCGCTCGGCAGTCCGATCCCCACCCGGCCGCGCCACGGCGCGGTCACCCTCCCCCTCCGGGGGAGGGATAAGTAGGAGACGAATATGGACGCAACCGGCTTGCGCGCGATGCAGGCGCCGATCAAGGAAAAATACCGAAACGATCCGACGGCCGGCGTGGTGACGCTGAAGGCGCAAGGCACGCTCGACGACGCCAACATCGCCTGCAAGGTCGAGACCGGACGCGCGCTCGCGGTGGCCGGCCTGCATCCGGCCACCGGCGGTTCCGGCCTCGAACTGTGCTCCGGCGACATGCTGCTTGAAGCGCTGGTCGCCTGTGCCGGCGTCACCGTGAAGGCGGTGGCGACCGCGCTCGACATTCCGCTCAAGTCCGGCCGCGTCTCGGCGGAAGGCGATCTCGACTTCCGCGGCACGCTCGGCGTTGCCAAGGAGGCGCCCGTCGGCTTCCGCGAGATTCGCCTGCGCTTCGATCTCGTGACCGATGCAGCCCAGGACAAGCTCGACCAATTGCTTAAGCTGACCGAACGCTATTGCGTGGTCTATCAGACTATCCGCAGCGGCCCGCCGGTTCAGGTAACGCTCAACCGAGCATAGAAGACCTGTCATGGCCGGGCTTGTCCCGGCCATCCCGCTTGGTTAGGCACGGCCGTACTCTCCTGCTCGGGATCGCCGGGACAAGCCCGGCGATAACAACGGGATGTCCCCCGATCTCTGGTTCGCTTTCACGCTGGTCGTCAAAATGGCCGTCACCGCGGCCTTTTTGCTGCTTGCGACCACCGCGGCCGAACGCGCCGGCCCGCTGGTCGGGGGGCTCGTGGCGACGCTGCCGATCAGCGCCGGTCCGGTCTACATTTTCCTTGCGCTCGATCACGACGCGCACTTTATCGCGCAAAGCGCGCTCGGCAGCTTGGTCGTCAATCCGATCAATGCGGTTTACGCCGTCGCCTACGCGCTGCTGGCGCAAAAGCGCCCGCTCATGTCAAGCCTTGCCGCCGCCTTCCTCGGCTGGTTGCTATTGGTTTGGATCGGCGGCCTCATCGCCTGGACATTGCCGCTGGCGATTGCCTGGAACGCGTTTGCGATTGGCGCGTGCTATTGGATATCGGCGCCGTTGCGCCACGCGCCGATGCCGCGCGTGCAAGCGCGCTGGTACGACCTCGTCCTGCGCGCCGGCATGGTGGCGCTGCTGGTCGGCGTCGTCGTCACCTTGAGCTTCCATATCGGGCCGCGCGCCAGCGGCAACCTCGCTGTGTTTCCCATCGTGCTCACCAGCATCATGATCATTTTGCACCGCCGCGTTGGCGGTCCGGCAACCGCGGCGGTGATGGCGAACGCCGTGATCGGGCTCGGCGGTTTCGCCGTGGCGGTGGTGGCATTATGTTTGACCGCCGAACCGTTCGGTTCGCCGCTTGCGCTCACGTTCGCGCTTGCCGTCTCGCTCGGCTGCAATTTTTTGATCTATTTCCTGCGCCGTCGCGCGCTGACGAAGAAACCGCATGTCGCCTGAAATCTTCTTTGCCGTCAGCCTGCTGCTGAAGGTCGTGATGACGGCGGGCATCGTCGTCGTCGCCTCCGTCATCGTCGAGCGCTCGGGTCCGTTCATCGGCGCGCTGATCGCCTCGCTGCCGACGGCGGGGGGTGCCGCGCTGATCATCCTCGCCTTCGAGCACCCGCCGGCTTTCATCGCCGCCGGTGTCGTGGGCAGCATGATTGCGATCGTGGTCAGCGCGCCGTTTGCCTTGGCCTACGCGGCGCTGGCGCAGCAGCGATCGCTGGTGGTGAGCCTTTCCGGCGCATTCGTGGTCTGGTTTGCCGCCGTATTTATCTCACGGCTGGTGCCGTGGACGGCGGCCAGCGCGACATTGCTCGCCGTCGTTGGTTTTCCGGTGACGATTTACCTGAGCCGGCATTTTCGCGACGAGGGCGAAAGGAAGCCGAAGGTTCAGCTCACGCATCGCGATCTCGCCTGGCGCGCCGGCGTCGTGACCCTCGTCGTCGTTATCGTGACCGGCGCGAGCACGGCAATCGGACCGTATTTCTCCGGCGTGTTCGCCTTTTTCCCGGTGGCGATGAGCTCGTTCTTCATCATCCTGCATTCGCGCCTCGGCGGCAAAGCGGCGGCAAGCGTCGCCGCGCATGTTCAGGCGCCGATCATCGGCCTCATCCCCGGCTTCCTCGCCGTGCATTACCTCGCGGTGCCGGTCGGCGTGTGGTGGTCTTACCTTGTCGGCCTCGCCATTTGCGTGGCGTGGAACGCGCTGTTGTGGCTCGCGCGCCGGCGAAGGCTAATGCAGTAGCCCTTCCTCCAGCGCCTTGATTTGCAGCGCGAGGTAGCGCGAGAAGATGCGGCATTGCGCGAGGCTGCCGGCGGTGAACCACAGTCCGGCCTGCGCGGTGCGCCGCCACATGTTGCGCAATTCGCCGCCCTCGTCGAAGCCCCAGACCGGGCCGATCTTGTCGGCGATGTCGTCGCCGAGATAGAGCCGCACCGCCTCCTGCTGGTTCTTGTAGCCGGTGGCGAGCACCAGCAGTTCCGCTGGGACGATTGAGCCGTCTTTCAACCGCGCGCCTTGCGCAACGAAGCGGTCGATGTCGGCAAACTGCATGAGCTTGACCTTGCCGGCGACGATCAGCTCGGAGCAGCCGACGTTGAAGTAATAGCCGCCGCCGCGGCGCAGATACATCATCTGGAAACCGGTCTCGTCCTCGCCGGCCCATAGGCGAAAGCCTTTTTTGGCAAGAGAATCGAGCAGCGGCTTGTCGACCGCGAGCCCGCGCGCGGTCGAAAGCTGATAGGAGCGCTGCAATAGCGGGTAGGGCAGCGAGGTCGCCAGCAGGTCGCAGTCCTCGAAGGGAATGCCCTCGGAATAGACGGCGTAGACGCTCTGCGCCTCTTTCAGGCTGACGACATAGGTTTTGCTGCGCTGGATGATGGTGACGTCGGCGCCGTGCGCCTGCAGCTCCTGCGCTACGTCGTGGCCGGACGTGCCGGTGCCGAGCACCAGCGCCTTGCGGCCTCGCCATTTGTCGGCGTCCTTGAAGTCGCCGGAATGCACAACGGTGCCGGCGAAGTCTGCGAGGCCGGGCAGGTCGGGTGTGGTGGGGATGCTGGAAACGCCTGTGGCGAAGATCAGATGCCGCGGATGCATGACGCACCTCGCGCCGTCGCTGCGCTTGAGCGTCAGGTTCCAGCGCTTGCGCTCGTTGTCATAGCTGCCGCCGGCAAGCGCGGTGCCGGTCCAGAAGTTGAGCTCCAGCGCCTCGACGTAGAATTCGAACCAGTTCGCCAGCTTGTCCTTGGGGATGTAGACAGGAAAGGTCGGGGGGAACGGCAGATACGGCAGGTGGTTGACGAAGACCTCGTTATGCAGCGTCAGCGAATGGTAGCGCGTGCGCCAGTTGTCGCCGACGCGCGCGTGCTTGTCGATGATCAGCGTATCGACGCCGAGCTGTTGCAGCCGCGCGGCGATCGATAGCCCGGCCTGGCCGCCGCCGACCACGAGCACGGCAGGGTCGCGGCGGCTGAAGTCGCGCTGCTGCGCGAGGCGGTCGGCCCAGTTGGCGGCGCCGAAATCGCGTGTTGCATCGACGTTGTCGCCGCGGTGCGTCCATGCCTCCTCGTAGCCGCGAAGCTCGTGAAGATTGGTGTTCATGGTCCAGGCGCGCAGGCGGGAACCATCGCTCACCAAACGGAAGATGCCGTTGCAGGGCCCAAAGGCGCTGTCGAATCCGAAAATCGTCTCGATGCAGTCGCGGCCGGCGCGCGTCACCCAGCGCGGGGCTGTACGCTGCGGCGGGATGCGGAAGTTGCCGGGGCGCGTGCGCGGCAAAGTCTCGCGCAGCTTTGCTTCGATCGCGGCGCGCGCGGCCATCGTCTCGATGGTCCAGGTGAAGGCGAGGATGTCGCGCCACAGCCCGTCCTCGATGAACAGCGCGGCGGCCGCGGCGGCGTCCTGCTTTGCCAGCGCTGCGGCGAAGGCATCGAGCCAGCCTTGCGCTTCGGCCAGTGCTTTTGCCTGCTTGGTCTCGACGACGTTCATTTATCCTTATCCGCGAGCTTGGCTTTCAACGCGTAGAGCGCATCCATCGCTTCGCGCGGCGACATCTCATCGGGATTGAGCGCTGCGACAGCGGCGGCGAGCGCGTCATCGTTTTGCTTTACCGCCGGAGGCTGCGGTACCGCAAACAACGGCAGGTCCTCGAAGCCCTTGGGCTTGGCGCGGTCCTCGGCCTCGAGTTTGGCCAGCACCAGTCGCGCGCGCTCGATGACGCGCGCCGGCAGCCCGGCAAGCTTGGCGACCTGGATGCCGTAGGAGCGGTCGGCGGAGCCCGGCACCACTTCGTGCAAGAACACGACTTCGCCCTGCCATTCCTTCACGCGAACGGTTGCGTTGTGCAGGCGGGGAAGCCGCGCCGAAAGCACGGTCAACTCGTGGAAGTGCGTGGCAAACAACGCCCGGCATTTATTGACGTCGTGCAGGTGCTCGACCGTCGCCCAAGCGATGGAGAGACCGTCGAATGTCGCTGTGCCGCGGCCAATTTCATCCAAAATGACGAGCGCGCGCGGGCCCGCCTGATTGAGGATGGCGGCGGTCTCCACCATTTCCACCATGAAGGTCGAGCGGCCGCGGGCAAGATCGTCGGCGGCGCCGACGCGCGAGAACAAGCGATCGACGATGCCGATATGCGCCGAACGTGCCGGCACGAACGCGCCCATCTGCGCCAGAATGGCGATCAGCGCGTTCTGCCGCAGGAACGTCGACTTGCCGGCCATGTTGGGTCCGGTGAGGAGCCAGATACGGCCTTCCTCCTTGTCCTTAGGCGGGGAGAGGTCGCAGGCGTTGGCGACAAACGGCGTGCCGTCGCGGGCGAGCGCCTGCTCGACCACCGCATGGCGCCCGCCCTCGATGACGAAGTCGACGCTGTCGTCGACTTGCGGACGCACGTAATCGCGCTCGGCGGCAAGCGCGCCGAGGCTCGCCGCCACATCGAGCACGGCGAGCGCCTCGGCGCAGCGTTTGATCTCGGCGCTCTGCGCGGTCACCGCGGCGGCAAGGCGCTCGAAAATATCGAGCTCGAGGCCGAGCGCGCGCTCGGCAGCGCTGGAGATCTTCGCTTCGAGCTCGCCGAGCTCGGCCGAGGTGAAGCGAACCTGACCCGCGAGCGTCTGCCGGTGGATGAAGGTCGCGTTGTGCGGAGCCGCCATCAGCTTGTCGCCGTGCTGCGCGGTGACCTCGACGAAATAGCCGAGCACGTTGTTGTGGCGGATTTTCAGACCGCGAACGCCGGTATCGTCGGCGTAGCGCGCCTGCAGGGCGGCGACGACGCGGCGCGATTCATCGCGCAAGGCGCGCGTCTCGTCGAGCGCGGTGTCGTAGCTTTCGCGCACGAAGCCGCCGTCGCGCTTATAGGGCGGCAGCTCGGCGGCGAGCGCGGCGGCAAGCTCGGCGGCGAGCATGCCGTCCGGCGCGGTGCAGGCTTTCAGCGCCGCGGCGATGTCGTCGGGGATGGCCTTCAGCGCGCCGAGCGCGCGGGCGAGATCGGCGGCCGCAAGCAAGCCGTCGCGGATGGCGGCGAGATCGCGCGGGCCGCCGCGGCCGACGGCGATGCGTGACAGTGCACGTGCCAGATCCGGCGCCGCGGCAAGCCGCGAGCGCGCCTCGGCGCGCGCCGCGGTGTCTGCGACGAAGGCGGCGACCGCATCGAGGCGGCGCGCAATCGCTTGCGGATCGGTGAGCGGGGCGGCGAGCCGTTGCGCGAGGAGCCGCGATCCGGCAGCCGTCACCGTGCGGTCGATCGCTTCGAGCAGCGAGCCGCGCCGCTCGCCGGACAGCGTGCGCATCAACTCGAGATTGGCGCGCGTGGCCTGATCGATCGCCATGGTGGCGGAGGCCGCTTCGCGTTGCGGCGGCGACAGCGGCGGGCGCTTGCCGAGTTGCGTGCGCTCGACATAGGTGACGCAGGCCGCCGCCGCGGTGAGCTCGAGGCGGGAGAGCGCGCCGAAGGCTTCGCTGGTCGCCACCGCAAAGAATGAGGTCAGCCGCCGCTCGGCGGTGGCGCCGTCGAACACGTCGCGGGCAAGCGGCATCACCGCGGGCAGCGAACGCAACAGCGGCACAATATCGGCATCGGCATAAAGCGCGTCGGAGACGATGACCTCGCCCGGCTCAAGCCGCGCGATCTCGGCAGAAAGCGCGGCGCGGTCGCATTCGGTGATGCGAAATTCGCCGGTCGATATGTCGATCCAGGCGAGCGCGAAGCGCGCCTCGGCTTCCGACGCGCGCGCCCGCGCAATCGCCAAGAGATAATTGTTGCGCCGCGCGTCAAGCAACGTGTCTTCGGTCAAGGTGCCGGCGGTGACCAGGCGCACGACGTCGCGGCGCACTACGCTTTTTGCGCCGCGCTTTTTTGCTTCCGCCGGATCTTCGAGCTGCTCGCAGACTGCGACGCGGTGGCCGAGCGCGATCAGCTTGTGCAGATATTCGTCGGCGCGCTCGATCGGGACGCCGCACATCGGGATGTCCTTGCCCAGATGCTTGCCGCGCTTGGTGAGCACGATGCCGAGCGCGCGCGAGGCCACCTCGGCGTCGTCGAAAAACAATTCGTAAAAGTCGCCCATCCGGTAGAACAAGAGGCAATCCGGATTGGCAGCCTTGATCTCGATGTACTGCTCCATCATCGGCGTAATGCGCGCCGATGCATCCATTGATGCGTCCGGCTCGTTCATGCCGATTGATTGCGTGAGCGCCATGGCCGCGGAGGTTAGCAGATGAGGCTGGGGCGTCTAAGGGCGAAGGGCGCGAGACACACAACGAACGTCATCATCCGCGAAAGCGGATGATCCAGTATTCTCGGCGCTTTTTGAAACCTCAGCGCCCGCGATTACTGGATGCCCCGCTTTCGCGGGGCATGACGGCAAACCCTCAGCTCTTGAACTTCACGCCTGTGATCGCCTCGAGATTGCCATGCCAGATTCTTTCCTTCTGTGCCGTCGGCATCTCGATGCCTTCGAGAATGCGCAGGGTTTCGCGCGCATACATGGTGCCCTTCTCCGGATCGAACGGGCAGTCGGAGGCGAACACGATCTTGTCCGGGTCGTAGAAGGCAAGGCCTGCGTGTGTCGCCGGCACGCCGCCGAACACCGCGGTGTCGGTGTAGAACGAGTGCTTGAAATAATCGAGCGGCCGTTTCTTCAGTTGGCCGAGCAGCGCATGCAGATCCTCGTCCGAGGTGCGCGCGCCGAGCTGGTCCCAGCCCGGGCCGATGCGGCCTTCGAGCATCGGCACAATGCCGCCGAAATGATGGGTGATGATCTTCAGGTTCGGGTGGCGGTCCATGATCTTGGAGAAGACGAGCCGCGCCATCGCCGCCGCGGTTTCGTACGACCAGCCGAACGTCCACCAGATTTCGTATTTCGACTTCTTCTCGGTGAGGTAGTCGGGAAAATTCGCGGCGCGCGCCGGATGCAGCCATACCGGCTTGCCCAGCCTATTCATGGTTTCCCAGAATGGTTCAAACTCCGGCAGGTCGAGCGGCTTGCCCGCGATGTTGGTGTGGATCTGCACGCCGAGCGCGCCGTTCTTGATGGCGCGCTCGCATTCGCGGGCGCCGGCGTCGGGTGCGTTGATCGGCGCCTCCGCCACCCAGCCGGGAAAGCGGTCGGAGTTCTTGGCGATGATCTCGGCAAAGCCGTCATTGGTGAGCTTGGCAAATTCGTTGAGCTGCTCGCCCTTGGCCAGGAGCTCGAGCGGCGGCATCGGGTAGGACAGGATTTGCGCGTAGTCCTTGAACTGGTCGACCACCTTCTTGCGTGCATCGAGGTTGTGAATGCAGGGAATCTCCCGGACGCGCTTGCCGATGTCGGCGTGGCCGCTCTCGACAATTTTCTTGAAAATGCCCTCGGGGATGAAATGGGTGTAGGCGTCGATACGCATTCACGTCTCCTTGCTTTTTTTCGGACTCAATACGGGGTGATGACGTTGAGCAGTGCCTGGCGGCCGTTACGGACCGCTTCGCAAGCGCGGGTGAGGGCATCGGGCAAGTCGGCGGGCTTCTCCACCCGTTCGGCATAGGCGCCCTGCGCCTGCGCCATCGCCTCGTAGGGCGGCGCCGGATCGAGATCGGCGAGGAAGCGGCCATCGGCTTCGCCGGCGGCGCCCTCCTTGAACATCGACATGGTGGCGTTGCGCACGGCGGCGTAGCGGCTGTTGTTGAACAGGACGACGAGGATCGGCAGGCCGTGCTTGCCGGCAACCCAATGCCCGACCATCGGGTTAGCGAACATGTAGGCGCCGTCGCCGAGGGTGGCGACGACGAAGGCGTCGGGGTTGGCAAGCTTGGCGCCGAGCGCGGCGCCGAGGCCCCAGCCGAGGCCGCCGGCGGGTCCCAGCGCAAACAACGTATCGGGCTTCTCGCGCTGCACCTGCGCGGCGCGCAACGAATATTCGTTGAAGATGATGGCGTCGGGGCCCACCGCCTCGCCGATGCAGCGCGACAGATATTCCGGCGAGATCGTGGCGCCGGGCGCCGAATCCTTGGCGAGCTGGGCGCGCCTTGTGCGCATGCGCTCGGTGAGGCGTCCGCGGCGTGCGGCGATGCGCGCCTCGGCCATTTGCAGGCGCGGTTCGATCGCGGCGGTGAGCGCGTTCAGCGTATTGACGGCGCCGGCCTGGATGGCGAGGTCGCTGGGGAATGATCGCATCGGATAGCGCACGAAAAACGGGTCTTCGCCGATATGGGCGATGCGGCAGCCCGTGGGCGGATTTTGCAGGCTCGGGATCCACGGTGCGTCGGCGTCGATGGTGACGATGAGGTCGGCGTCGGCGAGCAAGGCGCCCGGCTCGAAACCGAAATGCATCGGATGGCTCGACGGCAGACACACCGAGCGTGGATTATTGACCACCACGGGGATCGCCGCGCGCTCGGCAAGCTGCGCAAGCGGCGCCAGGGCGTCGCCCGGCAGCGTCGAGACGATGATCAGCGGCCGTTCGGCGGCCGCGATCCAGTCGGCAAGCTGGGCGACCGCCTTCGGATCGGGATGCGCAGCGGCGGCCTGCGGGCGCGGCTTTAACGGACCGATCGGTTCGTTGACCGGCGCGGCCAGCGGCTCGCGCGGCAGCACGAGATAGACGGGCCCGCGCGGGCTCGCCATCGACACTTCGACCGCGCGCGCCACCATGTCGCCGACCTGAGACGGCATGCGGAGCTCGTAATCCCATTTCACCAGTTCGCGCAGCATGCCGGCCTGGTCGAACATCTCCTGCGCCCAGTGGATCGGCCGCGAGCGCGAGCCGAACGACCCCTTTTCCGTGATTGGCGTGCGCCCGGCGCAGAGGATGAGCGGCACCCGGTCGCGCGCGAGGTTGGTGAGGTTGTTGAGCGTGTTGGCGGTGCCGACGTTGACATGCACCATCACCGCTTGCGGACGCCCGTTCATCAGGTAGGCGCCGTGCGCCATGGCGACAGCAAGATTCTCGTGCGGCACCAGTACCGGCTTTGGCACTTTGGCGTTGGTCTTTTTGGCGCGGCTGAAGGCCTCGACGATCGGCGGGAAATCGGTGCCAGGATTGCAGAAGAAATAATCGATTCCGTGGTCGGCGAGCGCGCGCAAAAACGCCTCGGCGGCAATCGCCGGCCGCTCGCGTCCCCCCGTTGTCACGGCCATGAGGTCCCGCCCTTTAGCGTTCCGCGCCGGAGTTTTTTGTCTCCGGTCACTTTTGTTGGCGGTGGTCTTTTACTCGACGCGGAAAATGCTGACAACGGAGCGCAGCGCGCGCCAGCTATTCCGCCGCAATGCGCAGGGCGGCGGCGCCGTCGAGTTCCGCCAGGCATCGGCTAAGGCTTTCGCCCTCCGGATCGACCAGCGCCGCGGTGCGGGCGGAGGCGATGGCGTCGCGGGCGCGCTCAAGCGGGATGGCGCCGGCAAGGGCCGGCTTGATCACGCGCTCCTCGATTGCCGCATAATTGGCAAGGCCGCGGGCATGGGTGTCGCCGTAGCCCTTGATCAGCCGCGCGCATTCGGTGATTTCGAGGGCGAGGTCGGCGGACTGTTTGGCCGCTTCGGCAACGAGTGCGAGCCAAGCCTCGATCTGTTGCTGCTCTTCTTTGTAGCGGTGACCGTAGGGGCGCAGGCGCTTGAGCTTCGCCAGCATCAAAAACCGCAGATAGCCGCCGATCGAAGTGGTGTTGATCTCCATGCCGAAATAGACGCGGCCGAGCCAGCCTCTGCGCGCGGCAAGCCGCAGGATCGGGCGGGCGAGGAAAGGCGGCAGCAGCTGCGACATTTCCTCGATGCCGGGCTTGAGGAAATCGTGCACCGAATAGGGCTCGTCCTTGACGCGCAATTCCTCGCGGGCGATGCGGCGCATGCGCGCCGGCGCAATCTTGGCTTGCGCCACGCGCACGACGTCTTCAAACGACATGCGCACCGCCAGATGCCGCGCCACCTCCTTCATCAGGCGGCCGCGCGCGCCGCTCTTCTCGTCGAGGTCGGTGAGCGCGCGCAGCCGGTTGAGGTAAAGCTGCGCGTAGGCGAGCCCCTGGTAGGCGATCAAGCGGCGGATGCCTTCGACCGCCACCGGCTGTGCCAGCGCCGGCAGCGAATAGGAAACCTCGTGCTCGAGCAAATCGGGCGTCGCCGCCGCGTTGTGTTTTTTCTCGATGGGTTTCGCGGGCCGCACCTTCGCCCGCGCCGCTTCGAGCCCGGCCTTGAAGCCGCGCAGATTGCTGTCGACCGCGATGCCGTCGGCGCGGATGGCGGCTTCCAGTTCCTCCGTCGTCAGCGGCAGCTTGCCGCAGCCCGCGATGGCGCCGAGCATCACCGCGTTGATGATCGAGCCCGATTGTTTCGCCAGCTCCGCCATGTCGACGAGCAGTGCGCTTTGCGCGTTATCGCCGATGACCTTCGTCAGCCGCCCTTGGTCGAAGCGTCCGTCGCCCATGGCGATCTTCTCGTCCATGGCATAAAAGCGGCTCGTCGACGCGACAACAAACGTGCGCCCGGGCGTGACGAAACCATTGGCCACCGTGCGCCCGGCTTCGAGCAGTTCGCTCGCCACCGCGACATCGATATCGCCGACGCCGGGCGTGAGCGCCAGCACCGGACGCTTGCCGCAAAGCTCGGCAATCTTCGTGGGAAAAATCTCGATGTAGTAGGTGGTCGCGCCGGTGCGCTGGGCAACGCCGGGGATCGACGTCGACTGCACCGGGAAACCGGCGGCCGTCGCGGCGCTGACGATCCAGCCGGTGAGCACGCCGCCGCCTTCGCCGCCGAGCGCGGCAATGAGGATCGTGATCGGACGTGTCGCGCTCATGCCGCAGCCTTTCGCGCGTTGTAGCCGCCGAGCCAGCCGATCGCGGCCTGCCGGAAGCGGTGCTTGGTGCGGTCCCAGGCCGTGGCGTTGCGCACGATCTCGGCGCGGTAGAACGAGGGGCAGAGCACCGCGGCATGCGCGACCTCGCCGCACAGCCCGCAGCCGACACAACTGTCGACCACGGTCGCCACCGGATCGCTGCGCAGCGGATCTGGCGAGGGCTTCACCGTGAGTGACGGGCAGCCGGAGAGGCGGATGCAGGAGTGGTCGCCGGTGCAAATCTCGTCGTCGACGCCATAGCGGGCGCGGGTGACGCGATCGCCCCGCTTCAGTTTCTCGGCATCCTCGGCGCGGATGCGGCGCTGGCGCGCCAGTTGGCATTCGCCGTCGGCGATGATGACCTTGAGGCCCTGCTCGGCGGTGCGCATCGCCTCCTTCAGCGTCTTCACCATCACGCTGACGCTGTAGGTGCGCACCTTGCGCAGCCATTTGACGCCCATTTGCCTGAGCGTCGCCTCGATCTCGACGCCGCCGGTGGCGCCGAGGCGGCTCGTTTTGCTCGACGGGATATATTGCTGCCCGGTCGCCGAGGCATAGCCGTTCTGCATCACGATCAGCACGCCGTCGCCCTTGTTGAACAGGTTGGAGGCGACGCCGGTGATCAGCCCGTTATGCCAGAAGCCGCCGTCGCCCATGATGGCGATCGGCCGCTTCTCCATGTTGGGCGCGACCGCCGCGGCGCTGGCAAGCGACATGCCGTAGCCGAGGATGGAATTGCCGAGCGAAAACGGCGGGAAGGTCGCAAACGAATGGCAGCCGATGTCGGCCGAAATGTGCGTCGGCCCAATCTCGCGCTGGGCGAGCTTGATCGCGGCGAACACCGGCCGCTCCGGGCAGCCGGTGCAGAACGCCGGCGGGCGCGGCGGCAAGGGGCCGAGCGCCGCGGCGGCCTTGGCCTTGTGCGCGAACAGGCCGCGCGCCTTTTCGGCAATGGTGTCGGCGTCGATGCCGGCGGGCTTCGTCGCTTGCAGGAAAGCGGCGAGGCCTTCGAGCAGCACGTCGGAAGAATATTCGCCGGCCTGCGGCAGCGGGCCCTTGCCGCGCACCTTGGTCTGGATGTCGGCGCGGCGCAGTTCGACGTTGACCGCCTGCTCGATGTATTCGGGGGTGCCTTCCTCGACCACCAGCACGGCGCGTTTTGTCGCGCAGAATTCGCGGATCTCCTCCGGTACCAGCGGATAGACGACGTTGAGCACCAGCAGCGGCACGCGCGAGGCGCCGAACACGTCAGCCAGGCCGACGCGTTCCAGCGCGCGCAGCACGGAATTGGTCAAGCCGCCCATGACGATGATGCCGATGTCGGCAAGATCGCCGGGAATGACCTCGTTGAGCTTCTGCTCGCGGATGAACTTGCGCGCCGCGGGCAGCCGCTGTTCGATCTTCAGCTTTTCTTGGCTGAAGATCACCGGCGGATGCGCGAGCCGGCCATATTCGAAGCGAGGCGGGCCTGGGAGCTTGGACAGGCCGGAGACAACGCCTTTCCTGTTGTCCTTCGCGGCGAACGAGCCGGTGGCGTGGCAGGCGCGGATGCGCAATTCGAGCATCACCGGCGCGTGGCTTGCCTCCGAGAGCTCGAAACCCTTCTCCACCGTGCGCACGATCGAGGGCAGATCGGGGCGCGGGTCGAGCATCCACATCGAGGACTTGAGCGCATAGGCATACGAGCGCTCCTGGATGACGCTTGCGCCTTCGCCGTAGTCCTCGCCGAGGATGATCATGGCGCCGCCGACGACGCCGGGCGACGACAGGTTGGAGAGCGCGTCGGCGGCGACATTGGTGCCGACGATCGATTTCCAGGTCACCGCGCCGCGCAACGGATAATTGATCGAAGCGCCGAGCATGGCGGCGGCGCTCGCCTCGTTCGCGCAGGTTTCCAGATGCACGCCGAGCTCGCCCATGATGTCTTCGGCGTCGACCAGCACGTCGAGCAGGTGCGAGACCGGCGCGCCCTGATAGCCGCCGACATAGGAGACGCCGGCCTGCAACAGCGCCTTGGTGACCGCGAGGATGCCTTCGCCGTGGAAGGTCTCGCCGTCGCCGAGCTTGAGCGCCTGCACTTCTTTCTTGAACGAGCGTTCCATCCAGGGCCTCCGGCCGAATGGTTGGGGTCCCAACTATAATAGCACGTCCCGCTACATATGCGAGGGCAACCAGATCGCCAATATCGGAAAGGCGATGAGGATCGCGAGCCGGCAGATATCGGTCACTACGAAGGGCGCCACGCCGTAGAACACCGTCGACAGCTTGACGTCCTTGATCACGCTCTTGATGACGAACACGTTCATCCCCACCGGCGGGTGAATGAGCCCCAGCTCTACCGTCATGACGATGATAACCCCGAACCAGATCGGGTCGAAGCCGAGCGCTTTGATCACCGGAAAAACAATGGGAATGGTGAGGATGATCATGGCCATGGCGTCCATGATGCACCCCAGCACCAGATACATGAGCATGATCAGCACAAGTACGCCGTAGGGGCCGAGGCCAAGCCCGGTCAAGAACTCGGTCAGCTTCTGCGGCACCTGCGTGATGGTGAGGAAATAACCGAAGATCAGCGCGCCGATGAGGATGGTGAACACGGCGGCGGTGGTGCGCAGCGACTCGATCAGGCAGCGCCAGAAATCAGCGTAGCTCAGCCGGCGCCGCAGCACCGAGATGATCAGCGCGCCGGCGGCACCCATGCCGGCCGCTTCGGTCGCGGTGAACAATCCGCCATAGAGGCCGCCGATGATGAAGACGAACAGCAGCACCACGGCCCAGACGTCGCGAATGGATGCGAGGCGCTCCCCCCACGAATGGCTTTCGCCGCGCGGCAAGAAGTCCGGCCGCACCAGGGCGATGACGTTGATGGTGAGGATATACATGCCGACGGCGAGCAGGCCCGGCACGATGCCGGCGATGAACAGCTTGCCGATGTCCTGCTCGGTGATGAGGCCATAGATCGCCAGTACCGTCGACGGCGGGATCATGATGCCGAGCGAGCCGCCGGCGGCGATGACGCCGGTGGCGAAGCTTTGCGGGTAATTGTGGCTGCGCATCTCCGGATAGGCGACCTTGGAAAACGTTGCAGCGGTGGCGACCGAGGAGCCGCAGATCGCGGCAAAGCCGCCGCAGGCGGCGATGGTGGCGATACCCAATCCGCCGCGCAGGTGCCCGAGAAAGGTATTGGAAGCGCGGAACAGTTCGCGGCTCATGCCCGAAGCCGAAGCGAAAGCGCCCATCAGCAGGAACAGCGGGATGACGGCGAACTCGGCGTCGGTCGCGGTGCGAATCGGCGACTGCGCCAAAATCTTCAGCGCCGGAGTAATATCGCCGATGAGATAGCCGAAGCCGAGCACGCCGACGAGGCCCATGGCGATGCCGACCGGCACGCGCAACATCATCAATATGAACAGCGAGACGAAACCGGTGACGGCGACGGCGTCTGTGCTCATGACCCGCGGCCTATTCGAGCGATTGCGGGTGCTGCAAGCGCGCGAGCTTCTCCGGCCAGAACACCAGCCGCAGGGTGCGCGCCGCCAGCAGTACGATCGACGAGGCAAGCCCAATCCAGGCGATCAGGTAATAGATCCACACCGGCTGGCGCAGATCGAAGGTGCCGACGTGGTCGGCGCGGGTGTCGAGCACCTTGACCGCGAACATCCAGGTGAAGGTGGTCATGGCGGTGAGCGTCACCAGCGCCGCGAACACGTCCATCGCGCGCTGCGCGGAGCGGGGTGACACGCTCCATAAAAGGTCGACGGTGATGTGGTCGCCGCGATAGCTCGCCACCGCCATTCCCCAGAAAATGAGGATGCCGAGCAGCAGCCGCGTGAAATCGTAGGAATCCGGGATCGCCCAGGCGAAGAAATAGCGCAGGATCACCGAGACGAAGGTAAGCAAAGTGACGACGGCGAGAAAACCCGCCGCCGTCACCTCGATCGCGTTGATGAACCGGTCTACCGCCGTGCGCCCCCGCGCCGCGTCAGGCATCAATAGCCTGCGTTGTTCTTCTTGAGTTCCGCCTTGAGCTCGGCCATCGCCGCCGCGGGATCGATGCCCGCCTTCTTTGCGCCTTCGGCCCATTTCGCCTCGAGCGGCGCCGCCGCCTTGCGCCACTGCGCCACCTGGTCGGGATTGAGCGTGTAGACCTCGTGGCTCGGCTCATGAATGAGCTTGGCGATGCCGGCGTGCTCGAAATCCGCCCATGGACCTGCGACTTTCGCCGCCCATTCGCCGGTGCAGTGGTCGTCGATCGCCTTCTTCTGCCGCGGCGACATCTCGTCGTACTTCGCCTTGTTGAAGACGAAAGCGAAGGTCGTGGTGTAGAGCGGCATTTCCATGTCGTATTTGGTCACCTTGTCGATGCCGAACAGAATGACCGAGCCCCAGGGGAAGGTGACCGCGTCGGCGACATGCTTGGCGAGCACGTCGCGCACTTCCGGCGCCGCCGCCTGCACGTTGGTGCCGCCGAGCAAGGTGACGAATTCGGCGATGGTGCCCTGCGCCGGGCGGATCTTCATGCCCTTGATGTCGGACGGCAGTACGATCTTCTTGTCCACCGAATGGAACGAGCCGGGATCGTGCACGAAAGCCAGGCAGAACTTGACGTCCTTCATTTCCTGCGCCGCGTATTTGCGATACCAGGCATCGAGCGCCACCGAGCCGCCCTTGGCATTCGACATCAGGAACGGCAATTCGCCGGCAGCGATGATCGGAAAGCGGCCGGGTTGGTAGCCGGGGTTGATGTAAGTGAGATCGGCGATGCCGTCGCGCGCCATGTCGTAATGGTCGAAGGCTTTGCCCAACTGTTGCGACGGATAGACCTTGTAATGCAGCGTGCCGCCGGATTCCTTTTCGACGTCGGCGCCCCATTGCTCGAGCGCCTTCTGCAATGGATGCGACGGCGGCACCCAATGCGACAGCTTGAGCTCGAATGTCTTTTCTTCCTGCGCCAAAGACGTGCCGGCACTCAGCGCCAGGCCCAACGCAGCCGCGAATACGCATCCGGCGAAGCGGAATTGCATGATCGACCCCTCCCTCGGTTTATCGTTGGTTTTTTCGCCAACGTTTGCCGATATTAGAGACGCGTATCGGCGGCGTTGTAAAGCATACCGTGTGATATCAAACTATGTGCCGGCTGCTTGACCGGGGGAGCGATCGTGCCGAGGAAGCAAAAGCGCCGCGTGACCGGCAAGAACGGCGAAAGCGCTGGTTCCGTCAATTTCGGGCCGCTGGCCAATTGGGTCGGCTTCAACCTGCGTATGGCGCAAGAGGCGGCGTTCCAGGCCTTTTCCCAGCTATCGCGGGAAATTGGCGAAAAGCCGGGCCGCTTCGCCACGCTGACTTTGATCGGCCGCAATCCGGGCATCAGCCAGACCGAGCTTTCCCAAGCCAACGGGCGCGACAAATCGAGCCTGACGCCGGTGGTCGAAGATCTGGTACGGCGCGGGCTGGTCAAGCGCATACGGCTCGCCCATGATCGCCGCGCCTACCGCTTGAACTTGACGCCCGCTGGTCGCCGCGTGCTCGCCTCGCTCAATGCCTGCGCCAAACGGCACGAACGCAACCTCGACCGCGTCATCGGCGTGGGCGAGCGCACGCGCTTCATCGCCGTGCTGAAGCGGATCGCGGCGGAGATCGAGTAGTTCCCGGGGCCGGCCGTATTACCGGTTGTCACCGGGCTTGTCCCGGTGATCCCGCCAGGACAGCTATCACCTAAGCGAGATGGCCGGGACGAATTAGGCTCCGAACTTCTTCAGCACCGCCTCCGGGATTGGATGCGATTTCATGGCGCCATCCGCGCCGCGCATGACCCACACTCGCTTTTCCTCGCATTCGACGCAAAGCTCGCCCTTGAGGCTGAGCCTGTGCTCGATGTCGAAACTCGAGCGGCCGAACTTGATGCCGGTTTGCACCTCGACGTCATCGCCATAGCGCGTCGGCTTTATGAAACGAAGATGTGTGCGCACCAGCGGCCAGCCATCGAATTCGTAGGCTTCGAACATCTTGTGCTTGGTGATGCCGAGCGCGCGTTCGAACAGCGCCGCGACGGCGTTGTCGAAAATTTCCAGATAGCGCGGATAAAAAATAATGCCGGCGGGGTCGCAATCGCCCCAGCGGATACGCACGGTCCGCGTGTTGGTGAGCGTCGGCATTGATTAGCCGCTCGTCCCCGCGCAAGCGGCGACCCAGGTGCAGTCACCGTGAGCGCTCGCAGTTTTGGTTCTGAATTCCCGCTCGTGCGGGAATGAGCGAAGATTGGCGAGGCGCATGTCGGCTAGCGAGGCGCCAGGCGCAGCGCGCCGTCGAGGCGGATTACCTCGCCGTTGAGGTAGGCGTTGTGGATGCAGTGCATGACCAGCGCGGCGTATTCGCGCGGCTCGCCGAGCCGCTTGGGGAACGGCACCGAGGCGCCGAGCGAATCCTGCGCCTCCTGCGGCAGCGCGCGCAGCATCGGCGTGCCGAAAATGCCTGGGGCGATGGCGACGACGCGGATGCCGAATTGAGCGAATTCGCGCGCCGCCGGCAAGGTGAGCGCCGCGACGCCGCCTTTGGACGAGGAATAGGCGGCCTGCCCGATCTGCCCCTCGAACGCGGCAACGGAAGCCGTATTGACGATGACGCCGCGCTCGCCGTCGGCCAAGGGGGAGAGCGCCTGCATCGCCGCGGCGGCGAGCCGCAGCGTGTTGAAGGTGCCGATGAGATTGATGCGGATGACGCGCTCGTAGTCGGCAAGCGGCATCGGGCCGTCGCGGCCGACGATACGCTTGGCCGGCCCGATGCCGGCGCAATTGACCAGGATGCGGGCCGGCCCATGCGCGTCAGTCGCTTTTTTAACTGCGGCTTCGGCACTGGCGCTGTCGGCGACGTCGCAAACGATGGCGACGCCTTTCAGCTCGGCGGCGATCTCCGCGGCGGCCTTCTCGTTGATGTCGAGGACAGCGACCTTGGCCCCGGCGGCGGCGAGGGTGCGGGCGGTCGCGGCGCCGAGGCCTGAGGCGCCGCCGGTGACGATCGCCGCTTGTCCTTTCACTTCCATCAGGGTGCTCCCTGCACTGCAATCACCCGCGACGATAGCGGCGTTGCGTAGAGTTCGTCCACCAGCGCCGCGCGGTTCTTCAGCACCGCGCGCTGGTTGATCGAGCCTTTGTCAGTTGCCTCGCTCTTGTCCATGGACGGTGGCTCGGCCATGAGGATGGCGCGTTCGATGCGCGTCGAGGTGCCGGGGCTGAGTTTTGCCAGCTTTGCCAGCCGCACGGAAAATTCTGCACGCACGCGGGCATGGTCGACGATTGCCGCGGCAGACGCGTCGGCGCCGAGCCCGGCGAGCCTGCGGCACGCCTCGATGTCGGGAAAGACAAGCGCGGCGATATCGTCGCGGTCCGGCCCAGCGAGTACCACGTCGCGCACGTAGGGCGCGAAAAAATCGATAAAGCGAGTCCGTAGCGGGCCGACGCTGGTCCAGGTGCCGGTCGAAAGCTTGAAATCCTCGGCGATGCGGCCGTCGAACAGCAAGCCTTGCTCCGGGTGCTCGGGGTCGACAAAACTGAGGGCGTCGCCGATGCGGTAAAAGCCCTCGGCGTCGAAGGCCTCGCGCGTCAAGTGCTGCTGCCGCCAATAGCCCGGCGTGATGTTGGGCCCGCGCAGATGCGCCTCGAGCTTGCCTTCTGCCGGCACCAGCTTGAGTTCCACGCCGGGCGCGGGCAGCCCGATGTTGCCGGGCCGGTCGAAGTCCCAGGAGCAGGCGAGCGCCAGCGGCGACGTCTCTGTCGAGCCGAGCGAGGAGAGGAAGATGATGCGTTCGCCGGTCGTCTCGATGGCAAGCTCGGTCAGCTCGTCCCACGTGGTCTGGTTGAGACCGGCGCCGGCATAGAAGAGCACCTTCAGCCGCGAAAAGAAGTTCTTGCGCAAGGCTTCGTCGGCGCGCAGGTGCGGCACCAGTGCCTCGTAGCCCTTGGGTACGTTGAAATAGATGGTCGGCGCGATCTCGCGCAGATTGCGCGCGGTCTTCGGCGCGCCCGGCGGCGTTGGGTTGCCGTCGTCGATATAGAGAGAGCCGCCGTTCACCAGCACCATGTTGAAGTTGTGGTTGCTGCCGAAGGTGTGGCTCCACGGCAGCCAGTCGACCACGACTGGCGGCTCGTCGGCGACAAAGCAGAATCCGGCGGCGATCATCGCCTGGTTGGAGCAGACCATGCGCTGGGTGTTGATCACCGCCTTGGGCTGGCCGGTCGAGCCGGAGGTGAACAGGAATTTGGCGATGGAATCCGGCGTCACCTTATGGCGTGCGGTGGCGACGCCGGTATCGTCCTCGGTGCCGAGCAGATCGGAAAACATCGTCGTTTTGCGGTCGCCGAGCGGATTGCGCGCCACAACCAGCTCGATGTCGTCCGCCACCGTTGCAGAGAGCGCGCGGCCGAAGGCAAGGCCGTCGGCCGCGAACACCATGCCCGGCGTGAGCAACTCGACGATCATGCGCAGCTTGCCGAAGTCGGTCGACAGCAACGAATAGGGGGGCGAGATCGGCGCATAGGGAATGCCGACGTGCATGGCGGCGAGGGCGATGAGGGCGTGCTCGATGTCGTTGCCGGAGATGATGACAATCGGCTTGTCGGCGGAAAGCCCGCGCCTAAGCAACGCCGCGCCGATGCGCTTCACCTGGGCCAGCACCTGCGTGTAGGTGAGCTTGCGCCAGGCGCCATCGGCGTCGCGCTGGGCAAGGAAGACCCGCTCAGGCGTCGTTTTTGCCCAGTGCTCGAGCCGTTCGCCCAAGCAATTCGGGTAGGGGCCAAGCTGCTGCCGCGCGCGCATGAGCAGCGTGCCGTCGCCGCGCCGTTCGAGCACGGTTTCGGCCGCTCCGAGACGAACCGCGCGCAAGGGTGCGGCAGGCATTTTGTCGGCCTTCAAAATAGTGCTCGGCATTTCTCCCCAGTGTTTTCGGTTTGTCATTGCCAGGCTTGTCCCGGGCATCTCGCTTAGGATGGCACAATGTCGGCTTCCTAAGCGAGATCACCGGGACTCGGCTTCGGGCCGGCGCGGTGATGGCCGTTTATGTTCGCGTCACCTTGGGTCCGCGTTTTTCCAGAAAGTCCTTGAGCCGCGACTTTGCTTCGGGATCGGCCTGCGCGACCGCTGCGACCAGCGCTTCGACGGCGTAGCCCGAGCTTGGCGCCATCTCGGCGATGCGTGGTAGCATTTGCAGCACCGTGAAATTGGTAAGCGGCGCATTGTCGGCAATGCGCGCGGCAAGCTCGAGCCCCTTGGCGAAGCCCTTGCCCGGCTCGACGAGATAGGTGGAGAGGCCGATGGCCTGACCCTCTTCGGCCGAATAGGTGCGGCCGGTGAGCAGCATGTCCATGACGCGCGCGGTGCCGATGAGCCGCGGCAGCCGCACCGAGCCGCCACCGCCGACGAAGATGCCGCGGCTGCCTTCCGGCAGCGCGTAGTAGGCCGAGCGCTCGGCGATGCGCACATGCGCGGCGGCGGCAAGCTCGAGCCCGCCGCCGATCACGGCGCCCTGCAGCACCGCGACCACCGGCACGCGGCCAAACTCGATTTTCTCGAAGGCGCGATGCCACATCTCGGAATGCGCGACGCCCTCGCCGACGTCGCGCGTCGTCAGTTCGCCAAGATCGAGCCCGGCGGAGAAGTGCTCGCCTTCGCCGGCAAGCAGCACGGCGCCGATATCCTCGGGCAGCGCGCCGAAGAACATCTCGACGCCGTGGATCGTGTCGTCGTCAAGCGCGTTGCGCTTGCCCGGTCGCGTGAGCCGGAGAATGGCGACCGCACCGCGCCGCTCGGCGGCGAGCGAAGACGGCAGCACCATGTTCAGCCGTTCGGTCATCTTAAAGAACCTCATAGACTTGAAGACGCACCCGCCGCGCCTCGCGCTCGCCGCGCGCCACCGCGAGAATGCGGTTGAGCCAGTTGAGGCTTGCGTCGGCGGTCTCGAAGCGCATGGCGGTGCGGAAATAATAAAGCGACGGATCGACCCGATCGCCGCGCATGAGCTTGTCCAACACGTCCGGCGGGCCGTGACGCAAGCCGTCACTGGCGACGCGGATGCGCGCGCCGGCGTCGCTTTCGATGACGTAGCGTGCGCTGATGTCGGCGGCGCCGTCGCCGCGGACAATCTGCCAATCGGCGCCGCCAGGCAGCACGCGGCCGCTGAGCTTGCGTCCGCTCACGCGGCCGCCGCTGATGCCGACGAAGCGACGGCCGCCATAGGGTGTGCGCCCAAGATCCAGGACCGCGTCGAGCTCGGCGTCGATAATGAAAATCGGCTCTGCTTCCAACATGCCCCGGCCGTTTCCTTGCAGCCCCAATTGCGGCCTATTTGACCCTGCCTGTGGCGGGCCGTAAATACGTGACCGCAACCGGGTAGCAGCATGGCGCGTATTTCATCCCTGGCCGAGGCGATCAAGTCGGCCGTCCGCGACGGCGACGCCGTGGCCATGGAGGGGTTCACCCATCTTATTCCCCACGCTGCCGGGCACGAGGTGATTCGGCAGGGCCGCAAGCACCTGACGCTGATCCGCATGACTCCGGATCTCATCTACGACCAGCTCATCGGCATGGGCTGCGTCGACAAGCTCGTGTTTTCCTGGGGCGGCAATCCCGGCGTCGGCTCGTTGCACCGCTTCCGCGACGCGGTGGAGAACGGATGGCCGCACAAGCTCACGATCGAAGAGCACTCGCATGCCGCCATGGCCAACGCCTATGAGGCGGGCGCTGCGGGGCTGCCGCTCGCCGTGTTCCGCGGCTATGTCGGCGTCGACCTGCCCAAGGTCAATCCGAACATCAAGCGCGTAAAATGCCCGTTCACCGGCGAGGAGCTCGCCGCCATCCCTGCGCACCGGCCGGATGTCGCCATTATCCACGCCCAGCGCGCCGACAACGCCGGCAACGTGATGATCGAAGGCGTGCTCGGTGTGCAGAAGGAAGCGGTGCTGGCCGCCAAGCGCTCGGTGGTGACGGTCGAGGAAGTCGTCGATGATCTTGGGCCGCGCAGCCTTAACGCGGTGGTGTTGCCGCACTGGACAGTCGGTCATGTCGTCGAGGTTCCGGGCGGCGCCTTCCCGTCCTATGCGCAGGGCTATTATCCGCGCAACAACAATTTCTACAAGGAATGGGACGCGGTCTCGCGCGAGCGCGACTCGTTCCTTGCCTGGATGAAGCAGAACGTGCTCGAAAGCGGGCCCGAGGCGTTCGCTAAATACGCGCGCAAGCATCGCGCCGCGGCGGAGTGAAGCATGGCCGATTACAAGCCGAACGAGATGATGACGATCGCCGCCGCGCGCGCGCTGAAGAACGAAGACGTCTGCTTCGTCGGCATCGGCCAGCCGTCGGCGGCGTGCAATCTCGCTCGCCTTACCCACGCGCCGGGCATTACGCTCATTTACGAGTCGGGGACGCTCGCGACCAAGCCCAACATCCTGCCGCTGTCGATCGGCGACGGCGAATTATGCGAGACGGCGCTGACCACCGTTTCGGTGCCGGAGATGTTCCGCTACTGGCTGCAGGGCGGACGCATCAATATCGGCTTTCTCGGCGGCGCGCAGATCGACAAATACGCCAATCTCAACACCACCGTCGTCGGCGCTTACGACAAGCCGAAGGTGCGCCTGCCCGGCGGCGGCGGCGCGCCGGAAATCGCAATCTCCTGCGGTGAAATCTTCATCATCATGGCGCAAGGCAAGCGCAGCTTCGTCGACAAGCTCGACTTCGTCACCTCGATCGGCCACGTCTCCGGCGGCGACAGCCGCAAAAAGCTCGGCGTCGCCACCAAAGGCCCGACCAAGCTCATCACCGACCTTGGCCTGTTCGCCCCCGATCCTCAGACCAGGGAAATGACGGTGGTCTCAATCCATCCCGGCGTGACCCGGGCGCAGATCGAGGAGAACACCGGCTGGAAAGTGAAGTTCGCGCCCAAAGTCGAGGAGACCCCGCCGCCCACGGCCAAAGAGCTCGAGGTGCTGCGCGACCTGCAGGCGCGCACCAACCGCGCCCACGCGGAGGCGGCGTGATGGCGGACCGCGCGGTTTACATCTGCGACGCAGTGCGCACGCCGATCGGTCGCTACGGCGGCTCGCTCGCCAAGGTGCGCACCGACGATCTCGCCGCCGTGCCGATTAAGGCGCTGATGGCCCGCCATCCCAAGGTCGACTGGGAGAAGCTTGAAGAAGTCTATTACGGCTGTGCCAACCAGGCCGGCGAAGACAACCGCAACGTCGCGCGCATGGCGTTGCTGCTCGCAGGTCTCCCCGTCAGCGTGCCCGGCGTCACCATCAACCGGCTGTGCGCGTCGGGCATGGAAGCGGTCGGCACCGCGGCGCGCGCCATCAAGGCGGGCGAGATGGACTTCGCCATCGCCGGCGGTGTCGAATCGATGACGCGGGCTCCCTTCGTGCAGGGCAAGGCCGAGGAAGCGTTCTCGCGCAAGGCCGACATCTACGACACCACCATCGGCTGGCGCTTCATCAATCCGCTGATGAAGGCGCAATACGGCGTCGATTCCATGCCCGAGACCGGTGAGAACGTGGCGCAGGAATTCCAGGTCAGCCGCGCCGATCAGGATGCCTTCGCCATGCGCTCGCAGCAACGCGCCGGCGCCGCCGAAGGGCGCGGCTATTTCGCCACCGAAATTGCGCCGGTCGAGGCGCCCGGCGGCAAAACGGGCCCGATGCTGGTCGACCGCGACGAGCATCCGCGTCCCGATACGTCGATGGAGCAACTCGCCAAGCTGAAAACCCCGTTCCGCAAGGACGGCACGGTCACTGCCGGCAACGCCTCCGGCGTCAATGACGGCGCGGCCGCCTTGATCGTCGCCTCCGAAGCGGCGGTCAAAGCCCATGATTTCACGCCGCGCGCGCGCGTTCTCGGCATGGCCTCCGCCGCGGTGCCGCCGCGCATCATGGGCATCGGCCCGGTGCCGTCGACGCGCAAATTGATGGAGCGGCTTGGGCACAAAATTGGCGACTATGATTTGATCGAGATCAACGAAGCCTTCGCCTCGCAGTCGCTAGCATGCCTACGGCAACTCGGCCTGCCGGACGACGCCGAGCACGTCAATCCGCATGGCGGAGCGATCGCGCTCGGACATCCGCTCGGCATGTCGGGGGCGCGGCTCGCGCTCACCGCCGTGCATGGGCTGCACGAGCGCGACGGCAAGCTCGCGCTGGCCACGATGTGCGTCGGCGTCGGCCAAGGCGTGTCGCTCGCGTTGCAACGCGTTTGAAGCAAGGGCAAGAAAATGTCGTTCGTCTACCCCAAGGAAAGCCTCAGCGTTTATCCCAAGCATCTGTCGCCGGAATACCGCTCGACGGTGAAGCGTTCGCCGTCGCGGCCGCTGATCGTGGTGCCGCAAACTTTGTCCGAGCTGACCGGGCCCGTCTACGGGCACGACGCGATCCAGGAGCACGACAACGACCTTACCAAACAGCACAAAAGCGAACCTTTGGGCGAGCGCATCATCGTGCACGGACAGGTGCTCGACGAGGACAAGCGCCCGGTGCCGGAGACCCTGGTCGAGATCTGGCAGGCCAATGCCTGCGGCCGCTACGTGCATATCGTCGACCAGCATCCGGCGCCGCTCGATCCGAATTTCACCGGCGCCGGACGCACGATCACCGACAAGAACGGCTACTACAAGTTCATCACCGTGAAGCCGGGCGCCTATCCCTGGGGTAACCATCACAACGCTTGGCGGCCGAACCACATCCACTTCTCCGTCTTCGGCCATTCGTTTCTGTCGCGGCTGGTCACGCAGATGTATTTTCCCGGCGACTATCTTTTTCCGTTCGACCCGATCTTCAATTCGGTAACCGATGAGAAGGCGCGCAACCGGATGGTCTCGAAGTTCGATCTCGAGAACACCATTCCCGACTGGGCGCTCGCCTTTCGCTTCGACATCGTGCTGCGCGGCCGCGAGGCAACGCCGTTGGACACGGACAAAGACTAGCGCATGATCCGGAAAAGTGGGCACCGGTTTTCGGAAGAGATCATGCGCAAAAGGAAAAGCTGATGTCGGAAATCATCACCCCGTCGCAGACCGTCGGCCCGTTCTTCGCCTACGGCCTCGCGCCCAAGGGCCGCTGCCATTGGGACCCGAACGGGCAATACAGCTGGAAGGAAACCGTCGGCGACAATCTCGTCACGCCGGATGCGACCGGCGAAAAAATCCATATCGAGGGTCGCGTGCTCGACGGCGACGGCAAGCCGATCAACGACGCCATGATCGAGATCTGGCAGGCGGACAGCCAGGGCCGCTACGCGAGCCCGGCCGATACGCGCGCCCGGCCCAACACCAAGTTCAAGGGCTTTGGCCGCTCGGCAACCGACAAGGACGGCGTCTATGGCTTCGACACCATCAAGCCGGGGCCGGTGCCGGGGCCGAACGGCAAGATGCAGGCCCCGCATATTGTCGTCTGCATCTTCTCGCGCGGCATGTTGCGGCAAATCTATACGCGGCTTTATTTTGAGGATGAGGCTGCCAACAAAGCCGACCCGATCCTCAATATCGTCCCCGCCGACCGTCGCGGTACCCTCGTTGCCCACAAGGAGACGGGCAAAGGACCGCCGCGCTACCGCTTCGACATCCGCGTGCAGGGCGAAGGCGAGACGGTTTTCTTCGACATTTAAGGGCGTTAGCCGGCGAGGCACGCTGCCCGCACGTCCCACAAATGCGGCGGAAGCGGTGGGCAATTGCCCTATATAAGTGGCTAAAAATTTCTTGCCGGCTGCACGGAGCGCTTTTATATCACTTAAACAAGCGTCTAACGTTATAGTGGGCAAAGCCCACCAACTTTGCCCATCTTTCCCACACTCGCTAGGGGTGTTGACGACGGCGAATCGACTTGATTGGCTTTGCGAACCGAAGCGGCCGTTCAGAGCCGTCGGCCCAAGGACGCCCGATGAACGAACAGATCCTGCAGGAGATCAGCGAATTCTGCCGTCGCCGCGGCCTTGCCGAATCGACCTTCGGCCGCCGCGCCGTCAACGACGGCAAGCTGGCGAGCCGCCTGCGCAATGGCGGCCGCATCACCACCGACACGCTCGAGCGCATCCGCAGCTTCATGGCGCGCACGGGCGATGCGGGGCCGGCGCGCCGCCGGCTGCTGTTTGAAGCGCCGCCATCCGCTTTGCCGGTGGTTGCGGCCGCGACGCCGCAAATCGCCTCCAAACGGGCGGGCGACGACCCCACCCGCAATTTCCGCTTCTTCGACAACCGGCAGAAATATCTGCTGTTCGTCAACACCTGCAGCGAGAAATGGGAAATCGCCAACCGCGTCGGCATGGAGCTCGCGAGCATCCATCCGCGGCCGCCGGCGGTGCGTGTGTTCGACGCCGGCGTCGGCGACGGCACCGTGCTGTCGCGGGTGATGCGCAACATGCACGATCGTTTCCCGACCATGCCGTTCTATATCGTCGGTAAGGAGATCAGCCTCGAGGACATCCGCCTCACGCTGCAGAAAATGTCGGATCGCTTCGTCGAGCATCCCTCGACGGTGCTCGTGCTTACCAATCTCGCCTATGCGGAAGCGCCGCGGCTGACGGTAAAATCGCTCAGCGCCGCCACCAGCCTGGTCTGGAAAGAAGTGCCGCTCGAGGGCGGCACCGCGCACGCCTTCGAGCAGCAGATCACCGCCCTCGAGCCGTTTCTCGCCGAAAACTGGAAGGCGCGCGTGTCGCCGAAAAGCGGCAACCCGGTCTACGAGCGTCCCGTCGTCCTGGTCCTCTACCGCAACGATCACAAATTCCTGCTCGACCAGATCGTGCCCAAGCCCGGCGGTTCGACCGCCGACTACGATCTCGTTATCGCCTCGCAGCCTTACCGCGCCCGCGCCTCGCTCGAATTCAAGGCCAAGCGCGTGCTGGCGCCGCTCGCACGCGCGCTCGGTCCCGGCGGCCGCATGATCGCCATCCATTCCTACGGGCACGACCCAGGCATGGAAATCATTCACCGCGTTTGGCCGAATGACAGCCCATTCGTGCACAACCGCCACATGCTGCTCAAGGAAGTGAAGCACGAATTGGGCAACGCAGGCCGCGATCTCAATTTCAACGCTTATGCCGATCAGCGCTCGCTGTTCCGTTACGACATGCACACGCTGCCGTCGGAAATTTCCTCTTCGATCGGCACTTCCACGCTGCTCGCCGCCTGGAATGCGGCGATCTATGTAGCGCAGGTCGAAGACGACCGGCTCTCAGACGTCAACGCCGACCGCCGCTACATCGAGGCGACGCGCGAGGTGCTGCAAAAGCACGGCGGCCTTTGGTTCTACGACGAATCCTTCGTGATCTCGCGCCGCCGCGAGTGACCCCGATGCCCACGAATTTCGCGAGCAATTTCTCGCTCGAGGTCACGCGCCCCGGCGCGGCGGAAATCGAGATCCTCGCGACAGTTCTGCCGCCCGGCACGCCGGTCTATTTCTCCGCAGTGCCGACTATCACGCCGCACGAAATCGTCATCGCCGCGGCGTCGCTGCGCGGGGCCGGCCTGGAACCGGTCATTCATATCGCGGCACGCCGCATCGGCGCGGTCGCCGATCTGCAGGAATTGCTTGCGCGGCTGCGCGGCGAGGCCGACGTGCGCCGCCTGCTCATCATCGGCGGTGATGTCGAGCAACGCGACGCCTTCGCCGACGCGCTCGCTGTGATCCAGAGAGGGCGTCTGCGCGAGGCCGGCATCGAGGAGATCGGCATTGGCGTCTACCCGGAAGGCCATCCGCGCATCCCCGCCGACCGCCTTGAAGCGGCGTTGGACGCGAAGATCGCGGCTGCCAAGGCGCACGGACTGCGCCTGCACCTGGTCAGCCAGTTCTCGTTTTCACCCGACGGAATCCTTGCCTGGCTCAAGAAACTGCGGGCTTGCGGCATCACCGCGCCGGTCAAGGTGGGCATGGCCGGCCCGACCAGCCTGCCGTCGCTGTTGCGCTACGCCAAGCGCTGCGGCGTCGACGCTTCGCTGCGCGGCCTGATCTCGGGCGCGGCGAGCGGGTTGATCGGCAATGTCGGCCCGGACCGAATTGTCGCGGCGCTCGCCGCCGCCGAAGGCCTCGGCGATGCCATGCCGCATTATTTTTCCTTCGGCGGGGCGGTTGAAACCGCGCGCTACGCATGCGAAGCGGCGCATGGCAAGCACGGCGCCGGCCGTGCTATGGCTCGCTGAATTTCAAGACCCGCTGCGAGCGGGCAGTCGGAGGAAACGATGTCGCAACGCACCAAGCCGCCTTTTCGTGCCGATCATGTCGGCTCCATCCTGCGCACCGCGCCGATCAAGCAAGCGCGCTTAAGGCGCGAGAAAGGCGAGATCAGTCAAGCCGAACTCGCCAAGATCGAAGACGCCGAAATTATAAAGATCATCCGCAAGCAGGAGGAAATCGGGCTCAAGCTCGCGACCGATGGAGAATTCCGCCGCTCGTGGTGGCACTTCGACTTCTACGGCATGCTCGACAATGTCGAGATCTACGAGCTCGATCATGGCATCCAGTTCCAGGGCGTGCAGACCAAGCCGCGTTCGATCAAGGTCACCGGCAAAATCGGCTTCTCCAATCACCCGATGATCGAGCACTTCAAGTTCTTGAAGGCGCACACCAAGGTGACGCCGAAAATGTGCATCCCGGCGCCTTCGACCTTCCATTTCAGGCTCGAGCCCAACGCGGTGAGCAAGCAGGCCTATGCCAGCCGCGATGCGATCTTCGACGATCTTGCCGTCGCCTATCAGAAGGCGATCAAGGGCTTCTACGACGCCGGCTGCCGCTATCTGCAGTTCGACGACACCGCCTGGGCCTATCTCTGCTCGCAGGAAGAACTGAAGAAGGCCCGCGAGCGCGGCCTCGACGTCGATCACCTGCAGGACAGCTACACCAAATGCATCAACAAGGCGCTGCAGGCCAAACCCGCCGACATGACGATCGCGACGCATGTATGCCGCGGCAATTTCCGCTCGACCTTCATTTCCTCCGGCGGTTACGAGCCGGTGGCGGAGAGCCTGCTCGCCAGGTGCAATTACGACGGCTACTTCCTCGAATACGACACCGACCGCGCCGGCGGCTTCGAGCCGCTGCGCTTCCTGCCCAAGGGCAACAAGATTGTCGTGCTCGGGCTGATCACCTCGAAGCAGGGTCGGCTCGAGCCGCGCGAGGATGTGAAGAAGCGCATCCAGGAGGCGACCAAGTTCGTCGCGCTCGAGCAACTCTGCCTGTCGCCGCAATGCGGCTTCGCCTCGACCGAGGAGGGCAATGTGCTGGCCGAGGAAGAGCAATGGGCGAAGCTGAAGCTGGTCGTCGATCTGGCGAACGAGGTATGGCGCTAGTCGCGGCAAACTCGGAGAAAGAGCGCCCATGACCCAACGCAGCAAACCGCCCTTCCGCGCCGACCATGTCGGCTCGCTGTTGCGCACGGCGCCGCTGAAAGAGGCGCGCACCAAGCACGCCCAAGGCGAGATCGACCCCGCGGCGCTGAAAGCGGTCGAAGACCGCGAGATCGAAAGGGCGATCCGCAAGCAGGAGGAAGTCGGGCTCCAGCTCGCGACCGACGGCGAGTTCCGCCGCGCCTGGTGGCATTTCGATTTCTTCTGGGGCCTCAAGGGCGTCGAGAGGGTCAGCGCGCCGCCGATCAAATTCCACGGCGTCGAGACCAAGGCGGAAGCCATCAAGATCACCGGCAAGGTCGATTTCGCCGGCCATCCGATGATCGAGCATTTCAAGTTTCTCAAGGCGCACTGCAAGACGACGCCGAAGATGACGATTCCCGCGCCCTCGACCTTCCACTTCCGCCAGGGCCGGCAGATGATCAGCAGAGAGGCCTATCGGGGCTACGACGAATTATTCGCCGACATCGCCGCAACCTGGCGCAAGGCGATCCGCGCCTTCTACGACGCCGGCTGCCGCTACTTGCAGCTCGACGACACCGCCTGGGCGATGATCTGCGATCCCAAGGAGCGCGAAGGCTCCAAAGCGCGCGGGGACGATCCTGATTCGTTGCCGCCGATCTACGCGCAGGTGACACGCGAGGCGCTGAAAGATAAGCCGGCCGACATGGCGATCACCATGCATTCCTGCCGCGGCAACTTCCGCTCCACCTTCATTGCCTCCGGCGGCTACGAGTATGTGGCCGAACAGCTGCTCGGCCACACCGATCTCGACGGCTATTTCCTCGAATACGACACCGACCGCGCCGGCGGCTTCGAGCCGCTGCGCTTCTTCCCCAAGGGCAACAAGCAACTCGTGCTCGGCCTGGTGACTTCGAAGAGCGGACGGCTGGAGCGCAAGGACGACATCAAGCGCCGCATCGAGGAGGCGACAAAATACGTGGCCCTCGAGCAGCTTTGCCTGTCGCCGCAATGCGGCTTCGCCTCGACCGAGGAAGGCAATGTGCTCGCCGAGGACGAGCAATGGGCGAAGCTCAGGATGATCGTGGAGATCGCGCAGGAAGTGTGGGGCAAGAAGTGAAAACAACCGCTCATTCCCGCGAAGGCGGGAATCCAGTGCTTTTGGCTCTGGGTCCCCGTTTCGCGGGGTCGAGCGGAAGATAAATACATGAGTCAGAGAACTAGGCCGCCCTTCCGCGCCGATCATGTCGGCAGCCTGCTGCGCACGACGCCGCTGAAGGAAGCGCGGTCAAGACGCGAGCGCGGCGAGATCGATGCGGCGGCGCTGCAAGCGATCGAGGACCGCGAGATCGAGAAGATCATCAAGCGGCAGGAGGAGATCGGCCTGAAAGCCGCAACTGACGGCGAATTTCGCCGCGCCTTCTGGAATTATGATTTTCTCGCGTGCCTGCCCGGCGTCGAAGCCTATCTCGGCGAGCGCAAGATCAAGTTCCAGGGCGTGCAGCCGAAGCCGATGATGCTGCGGGTCGCGGCCAAGCTCGGCTCCTTCACCACGCATCCGATGCTTGCGCATTTCAAGTTCCTCAAAGAGCACACGCGCCTGGTTCCGAAGATGACGATTCCCTCGCCGTCCTCCTTGCATTTCCGCTACGGCCGCGACGCTGTGCCGGAGTCCGTTTACCCGGACATGAACGACTTCTACCGCGATCTCGGGCGGACCTACGCGCAGGCGGTGCGCGCCTTTGCCGATGCCGGCTGCCGCTATCTGCAGCTCGACGAGGTCAACTTCACCTATCTCTGCGACTCGAATCTGCGCGCGCAGGTTGCCGATCGCGGCGACGATCCCGAGCAACTGCCGGCGATCTACGCGCGCATGATCAACGCCGCGATCTCCGACATTCCGCCGGACATGACTGTCACCATGCATCTGTGCCGCGGCAATTTCCGCTCCACATTCGTCGCCGCCGGCGGCTACGAGCCGGTCGCCGAGGTTCTGTTCAATTCGATCGGCGTCCACGGCTACTTCATGGAATACGACACCGAGCGGGCTGGCGGCTTCGAGCCGCTGCGCCTGGTGCCCAAGGGCAAGATCGTGGTGCTGGGTCTGGTGACGACAAAATCGGGCAGGCTCGAATCCAAGGACGAGATCAAGCGCCGTATCGATCAGGCCGCGAAATTCGTGCCCCTCGAACAACTTTGCCTGTCGCCGCAATGCGGCTTTGCCTCGACCGAAGAGGGCAACGTCTTGGCGGAAGAGCAGCAATGGGCCAAGCTGCGCCTGATCGTGGAGATCGCCGAGGAAGTGTGGGGTTAGCACAAACTCCGCTCATTCCCGCGTAGGCGGGAATCCAGTAAGCAAAGGGATTGGGGACCCGCTTTCGCGGGGAGGGCCTGGAGAATGCCGGGAATCGTTTCAGGCAAGACCGCCATCGTCACCGGAGGCGGGCGCGGCATCGGCCGCGGCATCGCCATGCTGCTCGCTGCCGAGGGCGCGAGCGTCGTCGTCTGCGACATTGGCGCTAGCCTGGAAGGCTCAGGCAACGATGCCGGCCCGGCGCAGGAGACCGTCGCGGCGATCAAGCAAAAAGGCGGCAATGCAGTGGCGACCACGCTCTCCATCGTCGAGCCGAAGAACGCGGAGGCAATCGTCAAGCTCGCGCTCGACGCCTTCGGCCGCGTTGACATTCTGATCAACAATGCCGGCATCCTGCGCGATGTCATCTTCCACAAGATGAGCCATGCCGACTGGACGGACGTGATCAATGTACACCTGAACGGCTCGTTCAACATGAGCCGAGCCTGCGCGCCGCATTTCCGCGAGCAGAATTCCGGCAGCTACATCCACATGACCTCGACTTCGGGGCTAATCGGCAATTTCGGCCAGGCCAACTACGCCGCCGCCAAGCTCGGCATTATGGGGCTGTCGCGCGGCATCGCGCTTGACATGGCGCGCTTCAAGGTGCGCTCGAATTGCATCGCGCCGTTTGCCTGGACGCGCATGATCGAGTCGATCCCGGCGCAGACCGAAGCGGAGAAGCAGCGCGTCGAGCGCCTGGCGCAGATGACGCCGGAGAAGATCGCGCCGCTCGCCGTCTATCTCGGCTCTGACGCGGCCGACGGCATCTCCGGTCAGATTTTCGCCGTGCGCAACAACGAGATTTTCCTGTTCAACCAGCCACGCCCGATCCGCGTCATGCACCGCTCCGACGGCTGGACGCCGGAAAAGATCGCCGAGCAGCTCAAGGGCGCCTTCGGCCCCTCGCTCACGCCGCTCGAGCGCTCCGGCGATGTGTTCAGTTGGGACCCGATTTGAAAATGTCACCGCCTGTCAGCCGTCGTGCCCGGCTTTGTGCCGGGCATCCACGCCTTTAGGCCGCTCACCCAAACAAGACGTGGATGGCCGGGACAAGCCCGGCCATGACGAAAAAATGCCGATCGTCTACGACAAACTCCTCGCCCTGGACATTCCCGCCGTCGAGCACCGCTACGGGCCGCGCGACTGCATCCTCTATGCGCTCGGCCTCGGCCTTGGCCAGGATCCGATGAACGACGACGAGCTTGCCTATGTCTACGAGAAAGACCTGAAAGTGCTGCCGACCATGGCGCTGGTGCTCGGCTATACGCCGTACTGGCTGCGCAATCCGGAAAGCGGCGTGAACTGGACCAAGGTGGTGCACGGCGAGCAGGGCTTCGTGCTGCACAAACAGGTTTCGCCGGAAGGCGTCGTCGTCGGCAAGACACGGGTAGTCGAGATTATCGATAAGGGCGAGGGCAAAGGCGCGCTCGTTTATTCGGAGCGCAAGATCACGGACAAAGAAAGCGGCGACCCGATCGCCACGCTCTACCAGACGACCTTCTGCCGCGCCGACGGCGGCTTCGGCGGCCCTCCGCGTGAAGCGCCGGCGCCGCATCGGCTGCCCGAGCGCGCGCCGGACATGATTTGCGATCTGCCGACGCGGCCGGAAATGGCGCTGATCTACCGGCTCTCCGGCGACATCAATCCGCTGCACGCGGAACCCGAATTCGCCAAGGCCGCCGGCTTCCCGCGCCCGATCCTGCACGGACTCGCCACCTTTGGCGTCGCCGGCCATGCCATTCTGAAAACGCTGTGCGGCTACGACCAGAAGAAAATCGGAGGGATGAAAGGCCGCTTCTCCGCCCCGGTCTATCCCGGTGAGACCATCCGCACCGAGATGTGGCAAGAAAATAAAAAAGGCGGCGCCGTGGTAGGCTTCCGCGCGCGGATCGTTGAGCGCGACGTCGTCGCGATCAACAACGGCCGCGTCGAGCTGAAGGCTTGAACAGCATGAGCAAGCGCGCCGAGGAACAGGACTTCCCCGATGTCCGCGAGGGCGTGCGCGCCCTGTGCGCGCGCTTTCCCGGCGAATATTGGCGCGCGCTCGATCGCGAGCGCGCCTACCCGAAGGACTTCGTCGCCGCGCTCACCGAGGCCGGTTATCTCGCGGCGCTGATCCCTGAGCAGTACGGCGGCAGCGGACTGCCGCTGCGCGCCGCCGCCGCCATCCTCGAGGAAATTCACGCCGCCGGCTGCAACGGGGCCGCCTGCCACGCGCAGATGTACACCATGGGCACAATTCTGCGGCACGGCAGCGAGACGCAGAAGCAGCGTTACCTGCCGAAGATCGCCAGCGGCGAGTTGCGCCTGCAGGCCTTCGGCGTCACCGAGCCGACCTCGGGCACCGACACTTTGTCGCTGCGCACCACGGCGCGGCGCGAGGGCAACGACCGTTACGTCATCAACGGACAGAAGATCTGGACCTCACGGGCGCAATATTCCGACCTGATGCTTCTGCTCGCGCGCACCACCCCGAGGGAGCAAACCAAGAAACGCACCGAAGGGCTCTCGGTCTTCATCGTCGACATGCACCTTGCCGAAGGAACCAGCATTTCCATCAATCCGATCCGCACCATGATGAACCACGCCACCACGCAGGTGTTCTTCGACGACCTGCGGGTGCCGGTGGAAAACCTGATCGGCGAGGAAGGCCAGGGCTTCCGCTACATTCTCTCCGGCATGAACACCGAGCGCATTTTGATCGCGGCGGAATGCATCGGCGACTGCAAATGGTTCATCGACAAGGCCAGCAAATACGCCAAGGAGCGTGTGCTGTTCGAGCGCCCGATCGGGCAGAACCAGGGTGTGCAGTTTCCCATCGCGCGGGCCTACGCGCAGATGCGCGCGGCGGAGCTCATGGTGCAAGAGGCGGCGCGCAAGTACGAAGAGGGCCGCGATGTCGGCGCAGAGGCGAACTTGGCGAAGCTATTGGCGGCCGATGCCTCCTGGTTTGCCGCCGACATGTGCGTGCAGACGCACGGCGGCTTCGGCTTTGCCGAGGAATACGACGTCGAGCGCAAGTTCCGCGAAACGCGGCTTTACCAGGTGGCGCCGATCTCGACCAACATGATCCTGTCGTATCTCGCCGAGCACGTGCTCGGCCTGCCGCGGTCGTATTAATGCCGCTTCCGCTCGAAGGCACTCTTGTCGTCTCCATCGAGCAGGCGGTGGCGGCGCCGCAATGCACCTGCCGCATGGCCGACGCCGGCGCGCGCGTCATCAAGATCGAGCGCCCGGAAGGCGACTTCGCCCGGCACTACGATTACATCGTGCACGGCGAAAGCGCGCATTTCGTCTGGCTCAACCGCGGCAAGCAATCGGTGGTGCTCGACCTCACCAAACCTGAGGACAAGGCGCTGCTCGAGGCCATGCTCGGCAAGGCCGACGTCTTCGTGCAGAATCTGAAACCCGGTGCGCTTGCCAAGCTCGGCTTTGCCGTCGCACGGCTGCGCGAGGATTATCCGCGGCTCGTCTGCTGCTCGATCTCGGGCTACGGCGAGAGCGGGCCTTACGCGCAGCGCAAGGCCTACGACCTGCTGATCCAGGCGGAATCGGGTCTCTCTTCGGTCACCGGCGGTCCCGAAGGTCCGGCGCGTGTCGGCGTCTCCGTCGTCGATATCGCGGCCGGGCTCGAGGCCTACGAGGCGATCCTCGAAGCCCTGCTCGCGCGCGAACGCAGCGGCGAGGGCGCCGAGATTTCCATCTCGATGTTCGACGCCATGGCGGAGTGGATGACCATCCCGCTGCTCAATCAGGAGTGGGGCCGCCCGTTCCAGCGCATCGGGCTCGCGCATCCGACGATCGCGCCCTACGGCGTGTTTAAGTCGCGCGACGGCGCCGACATCCTCATCTCCATCCAGAACGACCGCGAGTGGCGCGTGCTCGCTGAGAAGTTGCTCGGTGACGCTTCGCTCGGCACCGCCGAAAAATTTGCTACCGTGCCGCAGCGGCAGAAGCATCGCGAGGAGACCGACGCCGCGGTCGCCGCGGCCTTCGCGCGATACGACGTCGAGCCGCTGATGCAGAAGCTTGCCGCCAACGACATCGCCTTTGCCCGCGTCAACGATTCTGGCTTGCTGGCGACGCATCCGCATCTGCGCCGCATTAGCGTCGAGACACCGAGCGGGCCGGCGGCAACGCCGGCGCCCGCGGCGCGCTGGGCCGGCGAACAGCGCCGCTACGGCGCCATCCCCGCCCTCGGCGAGCACACTGAGCTGATCCGGCAGGAATTTGCGAACCGGCGATGAGGAAATGAGTGGGCGGGCGCCGCCGCCCCATTTCTGTCATGGCGCGCAGACGAGCCAAAACGGCTCGGCGCCTTCAAGCGGCAAGCCTTCCAGATATTTCCCGATATCAACGACGCGTCGTAACGCTTGTCCGGCATAACGCGCCATCATTTTTCCGATGGCGGCGCACGGCAAGTTCGGTTCGTAGACGGTCATTTTGTCATAGTATTGGCCGGCAAAGCGCACGACCTCTTTCGCGTCCACCCCATATTGCGGCAGCAGGGCCGGATGCACCTCGCAGAACAGGATGGGCCGTCGCTCGGACAGAATGCGCTCCGCTCCCTTAAGCGCCGAGCCTTCGTAGCCTTCGACATCGATTTTGAGAAAATCGACGCGGCCGCGGGCGATATTGTCGATGCGATCTTGCTGCACGGTGAACCGTGCACGCTCGTCCGTGGTGACGCCGCTGTTGAGACCCTCCTTGATGCCGATCTCGCCTGTCGCGTTTCCGGCCGCCTTGGCGACGATCTCGACGTTGCTGAGTGCGTTGCGTGCCACATTCAACGCGAGTTCGCGCAGATTGTCCGGCGACGGCTCGATCGCCACGATCGTGCCATCCGGCCCGATCAGGCTGGCAAAGAGCAGCACGTAGTATCCGATATTCGCGCCGACATCGACAACGTGCATGCCGGGCTTGAGCAGGCTGCGGATGATTTCCGCTTCGGGGATAAAGCGTTCCCCGATCAAGTAGATCAATTGTTGCGGCGAGGCACGGGAGACGTCGCCGGTGAATTTGTACCCGAACAGCTCGCGCTCGAGGAAGGTTTCCGGTGGACACCCTCCGAACATGCGTTTTGCCACCCGCTGGGTCTGAAAGCGATAGAGACCGCATAATGCTTGCG
>Ga0335083_10000412_pt1 | contig 66526 bp, 67 predicted proteins | sample Lox_Sample_42_FD_206716 | JGI IMG/M metagenome (GOLD analysis project Ga0335083, IMG submission 206716) | Soil microbial communities from Loxahatchee National Wildlife Refuge, Florida, United States - Lox_Sample_4.2 | ecosystem: Environmental > Terrestrial > Soil > Wetlands | place: USA...
GGTGCTGGGTGAGGTTCAAATAATCGTTGCATGAGAATGATAGCAGTCTTCGTCCATTCCGCTCGACCCAGATCCCGTCTTCGCGAAACGTGTCCTGCAGCGACCGGCGCAAGTGCCGCCGGTCGAGCTCGGCAAGCTTTGCACCCGCATAGCGGTCGAGCGATGGCATCAGGTGACCTTGCCCATAACGGCGGGCACAATAGCGCCTTCGGACAGGGAAACGCCAATGGCGGCCAAAAAGCATGAATTGCCGGACTGGTATAATGCCGGCATCGGCCACGTCTGGCGGCCCTACGCGCAGATGAAGACCGCGGCGCCGGCGCTGCCGGTCGTCGGCACCCGCGGCTCGCGCATCGTGCTCGCCGACGGCCGCGAGCTGATCGATGGCATCGCTTCCTGGTGGACCGCCTGTCACGGCTACAACCACCCGCAGATACGCGCCGCGGTCGAGCGGCAGTTGGCGCAGATGCCGCACGTGATGTTCGGCGGGCTGGTGCACGAGCAGGCGCTGACGCTGGCGGCGCGGCTTGCGGCGCTGCTGCCCGGCGATCTGACGAAGGTGTTCTTTTCCGATTCCGGCTCGGTCGCCGTCGAGGTGGCGCTGAAGATGGCGACCCAGTATTGGCTCAACCGGGGCGTCAAAGGACGCAACCGTTTCGTCTGCTTCAAGGGCGGCTATCACGGCGATACCGTCGGCGCCATGGCGGTGTGCGATCCGGGGATCGAGATGCACGGGCACCTGCTCGATTTCCTGCCGCATCAGCCCGTGGTCGATCTGCCATTCGATGACGAGAGCGCCGCCGCGCTTGATCGCGTGCTCGGGCGATACGCCGACAATCTCGCCGGCATCATCGTCGAGCCGCTGGTGCAGGGGGCGGGCGGCATGCGCTTCCACGATGTCGCGGTGTTGCGGCGGCTGCGCGCGCTCGCCGATATGCACGAATTGCTGCTGATTTTCGATGAGGTGTTCACCGGCTTCGGCCGCACCGGGACCCTGTTCGCCGGCGCGGCCGCCGGCGTCGTGCCCGACATCATCGCGCTGTCGAAGGCGCTGACCGGCGGCACGATCGGGCTTGCGGCGACGGTGGCCACGCAAAAAGTCTTCGACGCCTTCTGGTCGGACGATCCGGGCAAGGCGCTGATGCACGGTCCGAGCTACATGGCCAATCCGCTCGCCTGCGCCGCCGCCAATGCCTCGCTCGATCTGTTCGAGCGCGAGCCGCGGCTCAGGCAGGTGGCGGCGATTTCGGCGGCTCTGGCGGACGGCCTCGCGCCCTGCCGCAGCCTGCGCGGCGTCAAGGATGTGCGCGTGCTCGGCGCCATCGGCGTGGTGGAAATGCAGCGCATCTCCGACCTCGAAGCCGCGCGTGCCCGTTTCATTGCCGAGGGCGTCTTCGTCCGTCCGCTCGGCAATGTGATTTATCTGACGCCCGCCTTCACGATTCCCGCCAATGAACTGAAAGCGCTGACCGATGCGGTCAAAAAGGTCGTGGGCGCGCTAGGCTGATTTTGGACCCGCTCCTTCCGGCTCGATGGCGCGGCTTGGGCGCACGACGGTGACCGTGCACGGCGCTTCGGCCGCGACCTTGGCGGAGACGCTGCCGAGCAGCGTGCGCAGCATCGAGCTTTGCCGCGCCCCGATCAGAATTTGATCGACACGATTGGCGCCGAGGAATTCAAGGATGGCCGCCGCCGGATCGATCGCCTCGATCACATGCACGGTCAGGCGGCTTTCGTCGAGCTTCAGCGGCTCCGCCCAATGCCGCAGCGCCACCATGCGCTCGATGTGCTTGTTGCGGCCTTCGGCATCGAGCGTGGTGTCGAGCGCAAGCCGCGCCTGCCGCAGCACGTTGAGGCAGGCAAGCCGTGCCGACGGCAGCGTCGACAGAATGCGCCCGGCGGTCACGCGCAGCGCTTCGTTCAAGTCCGTGGACCCTTCGCTGACGTCCACCGCGACGGCCACGATCGGCGCCGATATAAGTTGTGCCTTGACCGCCTCCTTGCCGTGCGGCCTCGTCAAATCCTTGTTGAAGCGCCGGCGCAGCACCGTGGTCCACGGATCGCGCATGAGCCGCTCGGCGCGCGCCGTCAGCTTGACCTGGTCCGGATGGCCGAGATCGAAGGCAAGCTGCGCCGCGGTCGGATAGCGCCAGGCCGGCTCGCTCTCGAGGCAGCGCAGGACGATTTCCTGCAGCCATGGCGGATAGTCGGGCCGCAAGTAGCGCGGCGGATAAGGGTCGCGCCAGAGCCGGCGGCGCATGGTCGAGAGCCGTTCGCCTTCGCCGAAGGGGCGGATGCCGGTGGAGAAAAAATAGAGCAGCACGCCGAGCGCGAACAGATCGCTGCGCGGGTCATTGCGGATGCCACGCAACTGCTCGGGCGACATGTAGGGCGCGGTGCCGAACGGCACGCGATATTCCTCCTGCATCAGGTCCGGAAGCTGATCGTGATGCGCAAGCCCGTAGTCGAGCAGGACCGCCTCTCCGCTCCGGCGGATGATGATGTTGCTCGGCTTGACGTCGAGATGCACCACGTGTTGCCGGTGCAGATCGTCGAGCGCCCGCGCCACCTTGGCGCCAAGTTCGGCGACCTGCGCGAAGGGCAGGGGAAGTTCGCTCAACTTCGACAGCAACGTCTGCCCGTCGATGCGCTCCATGACGATGAAGGGCTGCACCGAAAAGTCGCCGGCGGCGATAAATTTCGGCACGTGTACGCCGGATAGCCGCGGCATGATCATCAATTCCATCTCGAAGCTGACGATGGCGGCGGGATCGGCGGCTTCGCCGATGCGCGGCACTTTCATCAGCATCGGCGTGGTGTCGCCGGGGCGGCTGACGCGCCACAACGCCGCCATGCCGCCACGATGCACGAGTTCTTCGAGGCGAAAGCCGTCGACGACCGCGCCGGGCTCGTGCAGCGGTTTCGCCATCACTCGCCCTTGAACAGCCGCTCGGCGAGCGAATTCGGCAGCCCGTGACGGCGGATGGCCGCCGCCGCGCCTTCGACATCGTAGGGCGCGCGGCAATACGTCAACTCGCGCTTGTCGGTGTCCAGCATTGCATAGGCCGCCGCCGGATTGCCGTCGCGCGGCTGACCGACGGAGCCGAGTACGGCGAGCCAGCGGCGTCCCGGCATCAGTTGGATGGCGACGTCGGCCGTCGGGATAAAGGCGGTCATTTTTGCCGTCGGCGACATGCTGTACAGCGCCGGCCGGTGGATGTGGCCGCAGAAGGTGATGTGCGCGGGCGTTGCGGCGATGCTGTCGGCCGCCTGGGCGGTGCTGGCGACATAAATCCAGCTCCCTGGTTTGCTGGCGTCGGCATGGACATAAAGGCGGCCGGCGTCGTTGAAGGTCAGCGGCAGGCCGGCGAGGAATTGCCGCTGCGAGGCACCAAGCACCCCGCGCGTCCATTCGATGGCGACGCGGGCCTCGACGTTCATGCGTTCGTGCGGATTGCCGATGGCCTCGTCATGATTGCCGAGCACGGCGGGCGCGCCATGCACGACCAGATCCATCACCGTGTCCACAGCCCATTCAGGGTCGCCGCCATAGCCGACATAATCGCCAAGCAGGACAATCCGCTCGACGCCATCGGCGCGCGCCTGCTGCAGGCACGCGCTGAAGGCCTGCCGATTGGCATGAATGTCCGCAAACAGCGCGATCAGCACAATTGTTACCCCGGCTGCCGCAGCCTCGGTCAACCAGTCCCACCGCGCGTTGATCTTGGTCAAGCGCCATGGTCGGATGCGGCTCGATTGACAACGATAATTGGGGGGACGCCTTGGCGCCATATAGCGGACCGGCGATCGATACGCATCATCACATCTGGCGCCGGCGGGATGTCGGCTGGCTCGCCGATCCGCCAATTCCGCGCATGTTCGGCGACTATTTCGGGCTGCGCCGCGACTACGGGGTCGAGGAGTGGATCAATGACATCGTGCCGCAGGGCTTCGCCAAATCGGTGCATGTCACCGCCATGTGGGGGCCGGGCAAGGAGCTCGAGGAGGCGCGCTGGCTGCAGGCGGTGGCCGACAAGCACGGCTTTCCACACGGCATTGTCTGCAACGCCAATCTCGCCGACGCCGACGTCGACACGGCGCTGAAGGCGCAGAAGCGGTTTCCCAATCTGCGCGGCGTACGGCAGATGCTCTACTGGGACAAGGATCCGGTGCGGCAGGGCGCGCCGCGCCCGGACTTCTGCAATTCAGCCGAGTTCCGCCGCGGTTTTGCGCTACTGGAGAAATACGATCTGAGCTTCGAATTGCAGGTCTATGCGCATCAGGCGAAATACGCGGTCGAGCTGCTCAGGGCTTTTCCCGACGTGCGCATGATCCTGGTGCATGCCGGCATGCTCACCGAGCGCACGCCGGCGGCGATCGAGGAATGGCGCGCGGCGCTCTCCGCCCTGGCGGCGTTCCCCAATCTGCACGTCAAGCTGTCCGGCCTCGGCATGTACAGCGGCGGCATCACTTACGCGCAGGGCCGCCAAGTGATCCGCGACTGCATCCTGATCTTCGGCGTCGAGCGCACGATCTACGGCAGCAATTTCCCGCTGGAGAAATTGCACGCGAGCTACGCCGATTTCTTCGGTATCTACCGCAAGGTGCTGGCGGAATATACCGAGGCCGAGCAGCGCGCCGTGCTCCACGACAACGCCATGAGCTTCTACCGGCTTTGACGCTCAGCGGTAGACGTAGACGACCTGCCGCGTCGACGGTTCGACCAGCACCGGCACGCTGTTCACATAGGCATATTCATAATCGTAGCCGGGGACGCCGGACAACGGCACCGTCTCGGGCAAACCAACGCCGGCAACGACCTCGCCATTGAGATAGACTGGCGACGTTGGGTGACTGGCGATGTAGCTTTGCACGGCCGGCGGCGGCACCAGAGAGAGCGGAGCGGCCGCCGGAGGCTCGATCAGGGTTCCGGTGACGACCGGGGCCGCAACGGCACTGCCGACCGCTTCCACCGGCGCCCGATAGGTGACCGGGGGAACATCGCGCATCTCGGCAACGGCGAGCGAACGGCCGGACAGCGTCGCCATCAGATACTGCGAATAGACCCAACCTTGAATGCCGTTGTAGCTCGCCGAGCACCACAGGCTGCCCTCGATGCAGCCGGTGATGGTGGCTCTGCCACGGTCCGGAATGGCGCCGATAACGCTGTATTGCGGTCCCGGTCCGGAGCGGATGTTGAGCGGCGTGGTCGCCGAGGCCACGATTGCAGCCGAAGCGGGAATCGACAAGGCTGCTGTGGAGGCGAGGGCGGCGACGAAGATCGTGTTCCTGAAGCGCATGATCCTGGCTCCATGCTGGTGTTGGATGCCGAGGTAACGGCGCCAGGGTTTGCGCGTTCCCGATGGAACTGCGGCGAAGTGCGGGCGGCGGAACCCGTAGCGGCTGTCGACTAAAAACCGACTGCAGTTCCGTGCAGATCGTATTCGTCAGCGCGCTCGATCTTCACCGCGGCAATCTCGCCGACGCGCAGCGGCCGATGACTGGCGATATAGACGGCGCCGTCGATCTCCGGCGCGTCGGCCATGGAGCGGCCCTTGGCAACGGTAGGGCCAATGCTGTCGATGATCACCTTTTGCCGTGTTCCGACTTTGCGCCTGAGCCGCCGCGCCGAGATTTTCTGCTGCGCCTGCATGAAACGGTGCCAGCGATCTTCCTTCACCTCGTCCGGCACGGCCATGCCGAGATCGTTGGCGGCGGCGCCACGCACCGGCTCGTACTTGAAACAGCCGACGCGGTCGAGTGCAGCCTCGTCCAGCCATTGCAGCAGATAGTCGAAATCGGCCTCGGTCTCGCCGGGGAAGCCGACGATGAAGGTCGAACGCAAGGTGAGCTCAGGACAAACCGTGCGCCATTGCGCGAGTCGCTCCAGCGTCTTTTCCTGCGCTGCCGGTCGTTTCATGCGCCTGAGCACGTCGGGCGCGGCGTGCTGGAACGGGATGTCGAGATAGGGGAGGATTTTTCCCTCGGCCATCAGCGGGATGACTTCGTCGACATGCGGGTAAGGGTAGACATAGTGCAGCCGCACCCAAACGCCGAACTCGCCTAATGCGCGCGCGAGATCGATGAATTTTGCGCGCACTTCACGGCCCTGCCATTGGCTTGCGGCATATTTGAGATCGAGGCCGTAGGCCGAGGTGTCCTGCGAGATCACCAGCAGTTCCTTGACGCCGGCCTTCACCAGCCGCTCGGCCTCGCGCAGCACCTCGCCGGCGGGGCGGGAGACGAGATCGCCGCGCAGCCGCGGAATGATGCAGAACGAGCAGCGGTTGTTGCAGCCCTCGGAAATCTTCAGATAGGCGTAGTGCCGCGGCGTCAGCTTCACGCCTTCCGGCGGCACCAGATCGAGAAACGGATCGTGCCGCGGCGGCACCGCGCGATGCACCGCTTCGACCACGCTCTCGTATTGCTGGGGGCCGGTGACCGCCAGCACGTCGGGGAAACTCTGCGTGATGCTCTCCGGCTCGGCGCCCATGCAGCCGGTGACGATGACCTTGCCGTTGTCCTTCAACGCGCTGCCGATGGCGGCAAGCGACTCCGTCTTGGCGCTGTCGAGGAAGCCGCAGGTATTGACGATGACCAGATCGGCGCCAACGTGCTCGCGCGCCAGTTCGTAGCCCTCGGCGCGCAGCAGCGTGACTATGCGCTCCGAGTCGACGAGCGCTTTTGGGCAGCCGAGCGAGACAAAGCTCACTTTCGGCGCTGGCGCGCCGGTTTTCGTCCGATCATCCATGCGGGGGAGGAGCTAATAGCGGCGGCAACGAATAGCAACAAAAATAGCCGTCATGCCCCGCGAAAGCGGGGCATCCAGTAAACACGAAGAGCGCAATTTGAGCGGATACGCAGGGAGTGCTGGATCACCCGCCGCGGGTGATTACAGCTGCGGCGCTACCCATTCCTCAACGCCTCGGCCTCTTCGTAGAACCTTTTCTCCCAGGCCTTCTGATTGTCCACGCCCTCGCGGATAAAGGGCGTGAACACCGCCAGATTCAGCAGCAGCCAGTTGAGGACATTGGCGGGGAAGCGCAGCGGCTTGCGGAAATCGACGAACAGCACCACGCGCGTATGCCGGGTGCGGTTCCACGCCTCGTGTTCGTAGGCGTCGTCGAAGACGACGGCCTCGCCCTCCTTCCAGCGGTAAACGCTGTTCTCGACGCGGATGCCGAGCAGCGCGCGCGGCTCCGGCACGATCAGGCCGAGATGCAGCCGCAAGACCCCGTTGTAGGGTCCGCGGTGCGGCGGCAGATGCTTGCCCGGCTCGAGGATGGAGAACATCACGGTGATGAGCCCGGGGATTTTCTGGCATGCTGCCCAGGTGTTGGGGCAGAGCCCGATGTTGGCCTCGGACCTGAAGCCGTAGCCGGCGAGCAGGAATGTCTTCCAGCCGCGGTCCTGGCTGATGGTGGCGACGTCGGTCGCCAGCTCGTGGAAGCCGGGCAGTTCATCCTTGCGCGTGAGCACGCGGTCGAGCTCGGCGCGGATCGCGCGCCAGTCGCGCTCGATCTCCCTGGTCCAGGGAAACACCGCGTTGCTGTGGATCGGCGGGTTGCCGACCTTGCTGAATTTGAGATTGAGCCGCTCGATGAGCGCAACGACGCCCATGAAGGCGCGCGTGGTGAGGCTCGGGCGGCTCAGCGGCTTGATGCCCGCGGTGCCGAAATTCTGCGTTGGATCCTGGCCGCGAGCGGTCGCAGGTTGATCGGCGGCAGTCACGCAACTGTCTCCCGGCGCACAACGCGCCAGTTCAAAGCGCCCCCGAGGTGTCAGCCTTGTGACCTTAGCAAGCGCCGCGGCCGGGTGAAAGTTGCCCTCATTGCCGTTCATCCACCGCGGCCGATTGCGCCGCGCGGCTGCGCGGCTATGCTCACGGAAACGGGAAGGGCCCCGATGCGGCGCAAGCCTCTTTTGCCATCACTGTTCGGCGTTTTGCTGCTGGCATTCGGCGCTCTCGCGGCGGCCGCCGCCGATAGCCCGGCATTGCCCGGCGGCGCGGTCGTCTGGCGCTACAACGCGCCCAACCAGACGCTGCCGTTCCCGCGCAGCGAGCGGTCGGAGTCGGTGTGGGCCTCGGGCGCCTGCTGGAGCGAGTGCGGCGCGCATTGCACCTGGGGCCTGGCCGCTTGTATCACGCGCGATGCCCAAGGGCATTGCCTCAAGCTCGGCGATGCCTGCGACCGCTATTGCCAGCGCGAATGCCGCAGCCAGGGCGGCCCGTTGCTGCCGGATATTTTCGACGCCTGGGAGTAGCAGCGGAGGCCGTTACCGTCCGGGTCCCGGCGGGGCGTTGTGCTCATGGCCAACAATTTCGTGCATTGGCTCGAAAATACGCGGCGAATTCGACTCAACCTGTTTGCAATCTCTTTATCAGGAGGGCATCGCCGGCAATTCCATCTGCGCCGAGCGCCTGACAAATTACCACGTTTGCGCAAAGGCATGCGCGAAGGCCTTCGCAGAAAGGATTAGCCGCGATTGTGGTGACGGGAACTCGTAAGCGATTGCTTAAGCGTGCCCGGCGCCCGGCGTACGGTTCGCACCTGCAAGACACTCCTACATTTTGCGTCGCGAGTTTTACGCAGCTTTAAAGCGAAATGGGGCTTCATTTGATTTCAAAGAAATATATTTGTGAGGCGGTCAATGCGGAGAACGCGGGGCAATTCGCCGTCGCTCGCAACATTGCACGCGCTTTCGAGGTTGCGCCAGGTCGCGATGACATTGGCGTGGTCTGCGGCGCTTGGCGTTGGCCTCGCCTGCGCCGGCGCCGAACGCAGCCATGCCGCCATTGCGATCGCGGTCGCGAACCCCGATGTCTGGTCAGCCCCGCTGGTACGCAACGCCGATTTTACCGGCGGCGATCATTCCGTTTCCGCCGCAGCGCAGGCAAGGCGCGAGGCGGCGGGGAAGGGCGAGGACCGCGCGGCCAACTGGGCGGATTCGGGCGTTGTTGAATCGGTCCGTTACCTTCGTGACGATCTCACATCGAAAGTGGCCGGCTATCAGGCGTGGTTCAATAGCTGGGCGCTCATGGCGACGCGGCAGAACTGGCACGATGAGGGATCGGACGGCGCGGCCATCGTCGGCGCGGCGTCCTGGTACAGCCCACTGCAGCCCGATTCTGATTCAGAAGCCAATGAGACGGCGACGTCCTCCGGCGAACAATACGATCCGGACAGCTATACCGCGGCGATCAGGATCGATTTGCGCGACCAATTCGGCGGCGTCCGCTTCGGCAGCAATTATCGTCCCGCCTATGCCCTGATCGAGTGCGCGGGCAAGCAGCTGATCGCCAGGATCAACGATGTCGGACCGCTGAAGCCGGGCCGCATCATCGATCTCAACGAGCGCACGATGCGCTTTTTCGATGAATCGCTGCAGCTCGGCATCGTCGAGGGCGTGAAAGTGACGCCGCTGCCCGGCCAATACTGGATCGCCGGCCCGGTCAGCGATGAGGTAAGTGTCCGGGAAGCGGCGCTCGAGACCTGGGATGTGGGTCTTGCCAAATCCGGGAACCTCGCCGTCGCCAGCAATGCCGCGGCCGTGGTCGTCGAAGAGCAGACCGAAGCGGCCGATGCAATCGCCCCATCGCCGCGCCGTATTTACGCAATTGCATGGGCGGACAATGCCGCCGCCGAAGCTCGGCTCTCGGGCGACCCATGTGAGGCGCAATCCCGGGCGGAGGCCCGCTGGCCACTCGGCTTCGGCGATCCCGCGTCGGTTCGGCAGGCGTCGATCGACATCGATGCGCCGGCCTCTGTCGGCCCGGCGACGACCGAAAGCGCCGACGTAGTCAGGCAACCCGATCCCAACCGGCGGCCGCGAACGGCCTTCCGCGCGGCGCGCTTGAAGGCCGTCGAACCCTCGCGGGACGGGATCGCATTCCCGCTGCTGGCTTTCCATGTCCAACGCGACCTTGCGGCCCTGGTGGACGACAGCGACGGCGGATTTTTTCATTCAGCCGGCGCTTCCAGGAGCGCGCCCGCGCCAATGTCGCAGACGCGAGCTCGTGATGGTCCCGGATGGCAGGGCCGCGCGAGCGGAGAGCTATTACAGCGGGCAGCCGCCGAAAGTGCACCAGGCAATCTGCGTATAGATCCCGGCGGCTCCGGCGGACGCAGCCGCCTCCAGGGTTTCGTCTGAAATCTCTGCGCTGATGATTGCGGTTTCGGCCTGTTCGTCGTCGATGCCGCTCATGGTCTTGCCCCTCTCTTGCCGTGGAACAACCCGGCGCAATGTACCAAGATTTTCTCCCGAAGGGCGCACGGACGCGGCCCCCGGGGAGTTTCGATTGCACGTTGCGAGCGGGCTCAGAGCGCCTCGACGATGCGAATATCCCGCTCGACGGAGCCCGTTCCGAGCAAACGCAACGCCGCCCGGTAGTCGGGGCTCTCATAGGCCGCCACGGCGGCGGCCACGCTCTCGAATTCGATGAGGACCGTGCGCTGCTTCAACCCGGCTTCCATGGTCGCCGCGGGCTCTCCCCGGGCGAGGACTTTGCCGCCGGCCGCGACCACGGCTTGTGCCGCCACCTTGGCGTAGGCGGCAAGCGCCTCGGGGTTGGAGACCGAGCGATAGGTAGCGACCCAATATGCCTTGGCCATTTGCAAACTCCCGCCGTCAATTGGCATTCTGGCGGAGGGGTGTCCCTTACAACATATTGATACTAATCTGTTATTTTAGCTTTTTCTCGCGGGACCCCCGATATTACCCAGACGCTTGAGCCGGCTTTCGGCAAACGGTCACGGACAATTGATGCCCGTCACGATACGCTTTCCGACGACCAACAAGCTGGCCGAACATCTATCATAGGCTGCAAGTTGGCGCGGACAGACGACGACGAGAACGGCGCGGCAGCGGACAATGCAACATAGCGTCTGCATCAATTTCTCGATCGCCACCTCAACTGAAGGCCAATAGCAGCAACAGAAATTGAATTCTTGCGCCCTCGTGCCTCACCCAGTGGTCCGAGCCCGATGCTCTCGCACCCCTCCCGACGTTGCCTGATCGGTCTCGATGAGAACCATTAGGAGCGGCTAAGCAGCCAGCTCCGTAGAGGTCGTCAGCGCTGCGTCAAGCAAACGCTCGCGATCGCGCTCACCTGCGGCTGCCGACCTGAGGATACGCTCCGCCAATATCGTTTTGCTAGTTCCCGCTCGCTGGGCCGGCGGAATACAGGCCCACGCATCCTCAAGTGTTTCCCGCAGCATCAACACGGTCTCTATGTCAAAATGAACCGGCTTTTCGGTTTTCATCGTCGGCCCCTGGGTTGCCAAAGACGTCCAAGTTACACGGTCGGCAATCTCGGCGATGATTTGGACGACCGCTTGACAGGGTGACGACATTTCAAATTAATTTCATGCCGCACTGCACACTGGCGAGCCGAGCGGGCCGAACAGCCCGCGAACTGAAAATCAAATTGCGGTCACCCGTCCAGCGCGACAAGACCTCGATAACACCAATTATCGGATGTAAAAAATCTTGACCTTCAGCCGACCCCGGCATCAATCGCGGCTAGCACCTTCGGCGGCGACATCGGCAATTCGGTCAATCGTCGGCCGATTGCGCGTTCGATTGCGTTCGCAATCGCCGCCATCGGCGGACAAATGTTGACCTCCGCAGCGCCCTTAGCGCCATATGGGTGATCAGGGTTTGGAACTTCGATCATGACCGGCTCGATCATTGGCAGGTCGGAGGCGACCGGAATTCGATAGTCGAGGAAGCCGGCGTTTTCCATGCGTCCCTTCGAATCGTAGATGTACTCCTCGTTGAGAGCCCAACCGATCCCTTGCGTCACGCCACCTTGGATCTGGCCCTCGACGTAGCTTGGGTGGATGGCGCGGCCTACGTCCTGCGCGGCAACGAAACGAAGTACTGTCACTTTGCCGGTCTCGGGGTCAACTTCGACGTCGCAAAACTGGGTGGCATATCCCGGCGCCACGTTGCCGGGATTTACGCCGGCAGCGGCAACAATGGGGCCGCCGGTCAGCGCGCGCTTGGCCGCGATATCCTTGATCGACAGCGGCTCGAACTCACCGACATTGCTGCTCGCAGGCTTCGCGTAGCCGTTCTCCCAGACCACGCCGTCGGCGTCGACCTTCCACATCTTCGCTGCACGTTCGCAGAGTTCTTTGATGATCTTCTGCGTCGCCTCGATCACGGCGATGCCGGTCGCGAAGGTGACGCGCGAGCCGCCGGTGAGATGTGCATAGCCTACCGAAGCGGTGTCGGCGACAATCGCGCGCACCTGATTGTAGTCCACGCCCAGCGTCTCGGCCGCCATAATTGCCATCGAGGCACGGGAGCCGCCGATGTCAGGGCTGCCGGTGGCGACGACTACCGTGCCGTCCTGGTTGACGTGCATGTTGGCGGCGGATTCGCCGCCGCCGTTGAACCAATAGCCGGAGGCGCAGCCGCGCCCCTGGTTCTTGCCGAGCGGTGCCCTGTAGCCAGGATGGTTGATCAGCGCTTTGATGGTGTCGGCATAGCCGTCGTGCCCCAGCGTCGCACCGGAGAGCATCGTGGTCCCAGCCTTGGCCGCATTCTTCAGGCGGAATTCCAGTGGGTCCATGCCGATCTTTTGTGCCAGGACGTCGAGCACGCTTTCCACCGCGAAGGCGCCGATCGGTGATCCCGGTGCGCGATAGGCGGCCACCTTCGGCCGATTGCACACCACATCGTAGGCGGTGGCACGCACATTCGCGAGATCGTAGGGCGCAAACGCGCATAGAGCGGTGCCGATGAAGGGCGAGCCGGGGAAGGCGCCGGCCTGCAATTTGAAAACGCCGTCGGCGGCTACGATCGTGCCGTCGCGCTTGGCGCCAATCTTCACCGTCATGGACGCGCCGGAAGTCGGGCCAGTAGCCTTAAATACGTCCTCTCGGCTCATTACGATTTTCACGGGATGGCCGGATTTTCGCGCCAACATGACGGCTACTGGCTCGATGTAGATCACTGTCTTGCCGCCGAACGCACCCCCGATCTCCGCCGGATAAACGCGCAGGTCGCCGAGTTTCATGCCGAGCAGCTTGGCGGTGTATGCGCGAACGACGAAATGCCCCTGGCTTGAGGTCCAAATCTCGCCTTGAGCGTCGGCGTCGGCGCGCGCGACGCAGGCCTGCGGCTCGATATAGCCTTGATGCACCGGCGCCGTCTTGAACGACATCTCGACGATCTCATCGGCTAGTTTGAAACCGGCCTCGACGTTGCCGAGCGAAAACTCCCGGCGCTTGGCAATATTGGAGGGCTTCTTCGGCGCCGGCTCGATACCGCGGCTGATCATGTTCTCGAATAACAAGGGCGCGCCCGGCCTCATCGCCTCGTCAACATCGATCACATGCGGTAGCACCTCGTAATCGACCCGGATCAAGTCGAGTGCGGCGTCGGCGATGGACTTGCTGGCGGCCGCCACCGCCGCGATGGCGTGCCCCTCATAGAGCGCCTTTTCGCGCGCAAGGATGTTGCGGGTCATGTGCCAGAAATTAAGCTGAACACGTTCTGGTCCGGCATAGTCGAACGCCTGCTCCGGCAAATCGGCAGCGGTTACCACGGCCTTGACGCCAGGCAACGCCTCGGCCTTCGAAGTGTCGATTGAGCGAATGCGTGCATGAGCGTGAGGTGAGCGCAGAATACGGCCAACTAGCATGCCCGGCATCACGAAATCCGCGCCATATTGGGCTGCCCCTGTGACTTTCGGTACGCCATCCGGACGAACCGGCCGCGTTCCAATCCATTTGAAAGTCGTTTCCGCGTTGCGCGAGAGTGTATCGCTCACAGCTACCCCACTTGGCGTCGGATTGTGTCTGGGCGGAAAGGAGGGTTGCGCGCGCCGCGCACAAATGCAAGTCGCCATGCGCAAAGATTGCAGCGCAAACGGCGGTCGTCGCAGAACTGACCCTGGTGCTGGACCGCTAACCGATGCTGGACTAGCGTACCGGCGAGCCATTCGGGAGATGCCATAGCATGGTCAGTTACGCTGCGCCGTCGACGATCGAGGAGGTGATTGGCTTTTTAGCCGGAACTTCCGGCATTGCGAAAGTTCTGGCCGGCGGCACCGATCTGCTGGTTCAGCTCAGGTCGGGCCGGGTCAAACCGGACGTGATCGTCGATATTAAGAGAATCCCCGGCATTTCCGGCATCCGCGAGCAGGACGGTGCGTTCATCATCGGCGCGGCGACCTCGGGCGCCGAGCTCGGCGAATGCGACGCGCTCAAGCAGGCCTGGCCTGGCGTCGTTGAAGCCGCAAACTTGATCGGCTCGACGCAGGTGCAGGGGCGGGCAACGCTTGCCGGCAACCTCTGCAATGCATCGCCGGCGGCCGACAGCGTGCCAGCAATCATCGCCGCGCGTGCGACTTGTGTGGTCGCGGGCGCAAACGGGCAGCGCGAGCTGCCTGTGGAGAATATCGCCACAGGCCCTGGTCGCACCTCGCTGAAGGCGGGTGAGTTCATCGTCGAATTTCGTCTGCCCAAGCGTCCGCCGCGCTCGGGGGACGCCTATCTTCGCTTTATTCCCCGCACCGAGATGGACATTGCTGTAGTCGGCGCCGCGGTCAATGTGACGCTCGATGCGGGCGGCGCCTGCACCGGTGCGCGGGTCGTGCTGGGCGCCGTGGCACCGACGGCCGTCGTCGTCGAGGCAGCAGCCAAGGCGCTGATCGGACATAAGCTCGACGATCCGACGCTCGCCGCGGTTGATCAGGCGGCACGGCGTGCCTGCAAGCCGATCGACGACAAGCGCGGCACTATCGAATATCGGACCAAGGTCGCCGGCGTGATGGCGCGCCGGGCCGCCGAAATCGCTTACGTGCGCGCGGGAGCCCGATGATGAGCAAGAATCACGTATCGACCACCATCAACGGCGAGCCCGTCGAGTTTCTCTGTGAGCCGCAGCTCACGCTGCTCGATGTGCTGCGTGATGAGCTGGAACTGACCGGCAGCAAGGAAGGCTGCAGCTCAGGCGACTGCGGCGCCTGTAGCGTAATCGTCGACGGCCGCCTAGTCTGCTCCTGCCTGGTGCTCGCGGTCGAGGCCGAAGGCCGCGAGATCGAAACGATCGAGGGCTTGGCGAGGGGCCAGAAGCTGCATCCGCTGCAACAGAAGTTTCTTGAATATGCTGCGCTTCAATGCGGCTTCTGCACTCCGGGTGTGCTGATGGCGGCCAAGGCATTGCTAGACCACAATCCAAACCCCACGGAAACCGAGGCGCGTTACTGGCTCGCCGGCAATCTCTGCCGCTGCACTGGCTACGACAAGATTATCCGTGCGGTTCTCGATACCGCCGCCGATATGCGTGGCGAGCGAGCGGCCGGCTAGAGGTCAGCATTTAGCGAACGTATCGCGTCGGTCAAACGGACTTTCGCGCAGCAATCATAGCGGCGCTGCACTGGGGTGAAGTGTCATCGGACGAAAACAACAAGGTCCTGGCTGCTGGCTTTCCCAGTGCGGACCTCCGGTCTTTCGTCACTGGTTCCGCTGCGAATGTCCAATTCATGGTCAAGGATTCGAAAAGTACGCCGCGACCGGCGGCTGGGGGCATATGTCGGCTTTTGGTGCTGACCGAACGGCTGAGCGTGCCCGGTCTTAGCGCCATAGCTCCACGACGTTCCTGAAAGAGCATCGAACTGGGCCGATGGCTCCGCCGGCGCCGGATTCAATCTGCTGCCATCGCGATTTCGAGGGGAAAGTCGTCGACAACCTCCCGACCCTTATCGGTCACAATAAAAGTATGTCCGAGGAAAATGCCAAATAGGCCGTCCGCCGTGATAGGATTGGGTTCGGCCATGATCACCATGCCGGGCTTCAATACCTCCTCGAATTTTTCGGCGGCGACGTGCTCGGCGACGACGTGCGGCTTGTCGGTGACAAGGTCGATGCCGTGACATTGGGTTGGGCGCGACTGATAGCCGTTGTCACGGAAGAATTTGCTGGCGATGCGCATCGCTTCAACCGACTTTCCCGGCGCGATCTCGGCAATGATGCGCCGATAGCCCGGGAGGGTGACGTCGTTCCAGAATTTTTTCACCATTTCATTCGGTTCGCCGACACAGATAGGCGACCCGATCTGCGCCGTGTAGCCGCGATAGCCGGCCGCCAACTCCATATTAATGATATCGCCCTTTTGCAGCACGCGGGCGGAGGGGCGCGGATTGCCGAAAATCATCGACGGGTTAGCCATCGACGTCGAACCGATGATCAAAAAGTCGATATCGCCGCCGCCTTCAAGGATTGCGGCTCCCGCCGCGGCGCGGAGCTCGTACTCCTTCACACCCGGACGCGCGCGCGCCACCATCGCGTTCATTGCGTTTTCGCATAGCTTCCCGGCTTTGCGGACGCAATCGAGCTCTTCGGCGCTATGGATCGACAGTAGCTCGTGTAGAAATCCGCTTGTGAAAACTAGCTCCACGTCGGGCAAACTTTCGTGCAACACGTTGTACTGGTTGACCGGAAGGTAGTCACCGTGCCGTGGGTCTATCTCCATCAGGCCGATGCGGCCCCGCTCAAGTTTTAGCTCACGGATGCGCTCGACCATAATGTCGGCATAGCGACCGTTTCGACTATGGCGGACGTCCTTAACGGCGATCTCGACCTGGCGGCGGACGGCCTCGGCGTGCGTTCCGCCCATGGAATAGATCAACGTCGGTTCACCTTCGAGCGGAACGAGCACGTAGCTCGAAAGCGCGTGCCACTCCCAATGGCCGGTCAGCCACAACATGCCGCCGCCAAAGCTCCAATGGCTCGGCCCACCGGGCACAATCACCACGTCAAGTTTCTGCTCGTGCATTTTGGCACGTAGCGCACGATAGCGGCGCTCGTATTCAGCCCTGGAGAATTGCTCCCACACGGCATCGCGGTAATAGGGCGTGTTTCGCATGTTGGCGAAAGGCAGCGACTGGTCGAGCTTTGTGCGGACGACCTCCCACGGCTGCGGGCCGATGCGTGGCGGAACGACGTTCATTGCGGACTTTCCTTGTTGATGATTTCGTGGGTCGACCGTCCAAGCCGCGATCTCAGTCAACCGGCTTGATGTCGGCGTCCTTGGCGAGCTTTGTCGTGTCGGCGAGATCCTCGACGAAGAACTTGCCAAACTCTTCTACGCTAATATGCGCAGTCTCGACCCCAAGCTTGGCTAAACTCTCCTGCACCGCGGGAACGTTGAGCGCTTGTTCAGTGACGTCGTGCAGTTTTTGCACGATGGCGTGGGGTGTCTTGGCCGGTGCCGATATGCCGTTCCAGAAGCGGAATACGGCGTCCGGATATCCGGCCTCGACGATTGACGGCACGTTAGGAATCCGGGGCACGCGATGCGGCGCGCTCACTGCGAGGATCGTGAGCTTGTCGCTGTTCAGTGCTGCGGCGGCGGCCGCTAACGGAATGAAGTAGAAGTCGATGCGGCCGGCCATGACTTCGCCGAGACCGCCTTCGCGGAACGGCACATGACGGACGTCGATTTTGGCGGCGAGACGGAATCGTTCGGCGGCCATATGTGAGGACGAGCCGATCCCAGCTGACGCAAATGTCAGCGTTCCCGGCTTTGCCTTGGCCGCGGCAACAAGGTCGGCGACCGTCTTGAAACCGCTCTGTTTTGAGGCCACGAGAATGTTCGGAGACGTACCGAGCAGGACCACAGGAATGAAATCTTTTACCGGATCGTATGGAAGATTCCTGTGCAGCACGCGTTCGGTCGCCAACGATGATGAACTGGTCACCAAAGTGTAGCCGTCTGGCGCGGAACGCGCGACGGAAGCAAAGCCGAGGCTTCCACCGGCGCCAGGCTTGACCTCAATCACCATGGGCTGCCCAATCAATTGCGAGACCCGGTCGAGGACGACGCGAGTTACGGTGTCCGAGGCGCTTCCCGCGGGGTACGGGCTGACCACGCGAATCGGATGGTTCGGCCATTGCTGCGCGCTAGCCGGCGCCGTTGCAGCGATAAGAATTGCCAGCGTGGCAGCACCGGTTAACCAGCGAAAGGGCATGTTCATGCTCCGTTGTTTATTGCCTTGGGCTCAACACGACTCTGACGCAGGGCGGCAAGAGCGTAAAGGTTGCCTGTAATTTTCATCGGCCATAACAGCGCTTCCGTGCGCTGTTTTTTGCGACGCACGCAAGCCAGGCCGTTCGCACGGCTTCGTTTGCGGGCCTGCAATTTTGGTTTGATGTTACCCCGGCCGTTACCCCGGCATGATCCGAGCCTGCGACCCTTAGCTTAGCAGGCTGACCTGATGACGAACGTCAAGACATTAGCTCGATTATTGAAGAAAATGCTCAGCTTAGAGAGCTCGTAATTCAACTTTCCAAACTGGTTATCAAGAACGTCGTGGATAGAAAGTAAGCCGCCTCAGTTGGCGGCCTTTAGTCCTGCCAAAACTTCGCAAACCGATCCGGCACTAACGCCTTGTATCGCGCCGACACCTATTATGCTAAGCAAAGGAGCCTCGGCGATCGCTCCTTGCGCTTGACCGCCCTGGCGATTTCCCCGTCGACCGTCTTAGCCATTACGAACTATGGCGTCAGTCTCGCCAGATTGTAGCCCGTACTTCATCAACCTGACTTATTGCAATGCCGCAGCAAAGAGCGTAGCATTTCTTTGTGGCACAACCCGGTGGCTTGCTGGGGGCCGCTCAATGAAATCATTGGCCACTTGGTCGCTGCTGAGCGTCTCGGCTGCGATTATTCGTTTCCCGCTTTTCGCAATGGCAATCCACACATCCGGCCGCATAGGCGATGCTGGTGTGACGATGTTGATACCAGTGGAGATGCCACTGCGGTCATGTAACCCCAGCAACACCGTAAATGTGTAACGGCAAACGGTTGGAGGGTAGTTCTCATGAATAAATTTGCGTGTGTGACGATAGGCAGCGCGCTAGTGTTTATAGGAGTTGGTCTGAACACGGCATTGGCTGGGTCAATGCATAGCCAGAATCACGGACAGACTCATTGGAATCTTCGGTATGGTTACAGACACGCTCCGTATAACGGCTTCCGTCACAAAGCCAGTTCCTCCTACGGCTACTATCCTTACGGCTTCGGCTATCTGCCGTATGGCGGCTTCTTCGGAGCCTCGGACAATTACGTTACAGACGATTACCCCCTCGGGAGCGTCTCAGTGGTCCCTGTGGTTGCGCCACTAGCACCATCGCTGCCTGCTTTGAATTGTAAATACAGTCAGGAAACCAGAACAGTCCCATCGGAAGATGGCGGGACAAAGCAGGTAACAATTACGCGATGCTAGGCCGAGCGCTCGATACCTACCAACGGCCAATGGCCGAGTTCTATCCGAGTCACAGGCATGTCATTTGGCGTGAATGAGTTTACCGAAGGACGCATGTTCGCCGTCAGGGCCTGTGCTAAGCGGCGTGGATGGCTGGAGCTCTTCGGCGTTCTCATGGCCCGACGAGTCGATGTGCGAACATAGTGAGACGCCGCGGCGGGCATTCGACGTGCTCGCGAATGTGCGCCGAAGCCTCGCCGCCGTTCGATCGTCCCGCGCGGACTTTGGTCATTTTCGCGCCGTCGGGACGGCGGCCGGTTCTGCTGAAGAACGTGGCGGTGATCGCGGTCGGTCACTTCAACACGGGGCAACAACTCGCATTTGCTTTACCGGATCTCCGCGCCATGGCCGGAATACATGAACTCTATAGCGTTTTGATATTTCCGATTTCGCCAAGAAGCGGCGACGCTCCAGCCGGTACCGTTGCATCGAACGCCAACAATTCAGCACAGGAGCGATCCATGTCCGACACTGAAAACACCAGATTATCACGCCGAACAGTTGCGCTGGCTGGCGCCTTCGGGGCGCTTGCCGCCACGACCCAGGCCTTCGCGGCCGAATGCCCGCCCGACAAACGCGGCCTCGACCTTATCCCCGCCGGAACGAGCGTGCCGAAGGGCGTCGTCGACAAGGTCATTGGATCAATCGATCTTGCGGACGAGAAGGTCAAATTGGCCGGCTACAAGCTCAGAATGCGCCACTTCACGATCCAGCCGGGCGGCGAGGTTCCGTGGCACAGCCACGCGGATCGGCCGGCGCTGATCTACATTCTTCAAGGCAGGATCACCGAATTTACCTCCACATGCGCGGTTCCCGTCGTGCATGAAGGCGGCAGCCTTGCGGTCGAGAATCATAATGTCTCGCACTGGTGGCGCAATACGGGCAAGGAGACCGTGCTTCTGGTTTCGTTCGATCTTTTCCATGATCTCGACAACCCGCACATGATGTAATCGCAACGTCCGCTTCTTTTTGGGCCGTGGCTGTCGAACGGTCACGGCCCGCGCGTATGTCAGCGACGCGGCAATTCCCGGCCAAATCTTACAGGGTCTTGTGCTACAAATGGCATCGAATTCACTACACGGGAAGACTTCGGTTGAAGGGAATCCCAGACTTTTCAAATTAAAACAAATTGCCATTCCAGAGGATAGAAATCATATCGAACCGGTTTAGGTAACGCTCCTTCGCTGCGACAATCACCTTTTTAATCTCACGTTGGTCCAGCCCAAATCCGCTGATGTTCAGATAAACGACAAGCGGCCGTAGCGTGAACAAAAACTATAAAATGGCCTGTAAAACGGTCTGCCGAGTCCAACGTTGAAAAGGAGAGAAAGCTAATCGGGATCAGATGAGGTCGAGACGGTGAAAATGGTAAGTTTTGGATTTGAGGATCATGGCTTGCGGTCCCCAGACAAGCCCGCTTTTGAATTCGGCCATCACTGACTGCCTATCTGGAAATTACATCACCCTCGCCAAATCCTGGCACCGCGCCGCGCATGAATCATTCATGGGGCGATGGCCTGTTTCAGAAAGGACCAAGTGCAACCGCTAGAAACCCGCACAAGGACAATAGTCTCAAGGCTTCCAGTAAAAGACGGACTAGACCGCCATCTTGAGTCCCTTGGAGGGACGGAAGGTAACCTTCCTGCCCGCCTTAATCTGTATTTGCTCGCCGGTCATTGGATTGCGCCCGACGCGGGCAGCTCGATTGCGTACTACCAAAATTCCAAGGCCAGCGATTTTCACGCGCTCGCCTTTCTTCAGATGCTTGGTAATTAAGCCGATGAGGTCTTCCAGCATCTCGCGGCCCTGTTTCTTGCTGAGTTCGTTCTCTTTCGCCAACGCATGAGCTAATTGCATCTTGCTGAACGTGGCTGTCATGGGCTTTTGCTCCTTATGCGCGATGCGCGCGCATTAACCCTATGAGATTCGCTGGTTGCCGGCAAAAAAGTCGCCTAGCGCCGCTCAATATTGGACTCGGTTTCATTCAGAGCGTATGCGGCGGCTCGTCAAGCAGCTTGAGCTTGGCCGTTAGCATCGCGATGCGTGCGTCCGCTTCGGTGCAGGTGAGATTTGGCTTAAACGCGTCTAGCTCATAGGCCGCCTCGGAAAGCTCCTTCAACTTCGCTTCCTGCTCAGGCGTCATCGGCTCATTCGAAGTCATTGGCCACCGTAATTGCCGTGGGAGTGCGGCATCGCCCTTGCACAGCGTTGCCAGCATAACGGGGGAAGGGCCGAGCGTCAGGGTCGCCCGGCCGCGTACACGCCATGCGCGGAGTTCCGTCATAAATGAGGCCGCGCTCAGGCAGCGCGGCCTCCAAGGTGCCGTTGCGCAATCTACACAACGCGGTCGGGGGTCGAGGGGGATGGGGTACCGCGCTGTGCGACCAACTAACTCCACGAATAAGGTTTGGTTCGGCGATGGGCGGCCGTCCGCGCGATCGCGCACGCCGCCCTGACTGTTATCGGAGTTCGGATCACAGTCGCCGGTTTTGACCGCATCCCGCAGGGTAACGCGATGCTGATCTTCAATCACTCAAGCTATATGGACGCACTGGTGCTCAGCGCGATTTTACCCGGTGAGCCTGTGTATGTTGTCAAACGCGAATTGGCCAGCCAAATATTTGCAGGCCCGTTCCTGCGCCGTCTAGGCGCGTTGTTTGTCGAGCGTTATGACATCAGCGCGAGTCTGACGGATACCGAGGCCGTCATCGGGGCGGCGAGGCAGGGGCGCAACGTCGTCTTTTTCCCGGAAGGTACCTTCACGCGCAGGCCGGGGCTGTCTGAATTCTATCTCGGCGCTTTCAAGGTGGCTGCACAGGCCGATTTGCCGGTGTTCCCAGGGATCATTCGGGGCACCCGAACAATGCTGCGCAGTGACCAATGGTTTCCACGCTGGACGCCCCTGAATATCCGGATTGAAGCGCCGGTCGCGCCGTCGGGAACAGATTTTGCCTCGCTGGTACGCTTGCGTGATGCTGTCCGTCAGGTTGTGCTCGCATATTGTGGCGAGCCGGACATCGGCGAGCTTGTCAAACCTTCTCTGACGAACTCGTGAGCTTGATGAGTCCAAACACGGACGGTACATCGCGGCGTTAATCTTTGCTCGCTATCCGTTTTATCCCTTGATGCAGATCAGCGGCGCAAGACGCGCCACGCGGCGCGCGAGGCCGGCGTGCTCAGCCGCCAGCACGACGGCGCCTACGTCCTTGTAGGCAAGCGGCGCCTCCTCGGCGATGCCGCGCGTCGACGGGCTGCGGATGAAAATCCCCTGCGCTGCCAGATCGTCCTGGATCTTGCGGCCACTCCATTGCTTGAGTGCGGCGTGGCGCGACATGGCACGGCCGGCGCCGTGGCAGGCGGAAGAGAATGCCTTTTGCTCTCCTGTTGCTTCGCCCACCAGAATATACGAGCCCGTTCCCATGCTGCCGCCGATCAGCACCGGTTGGCCGACGGCGCGCAGTGGTTTCGACAAGCTCGGGTGGCCGGGTCCGAAGGCGCGGGTCGCGCCCTTGCGATGCACGAACAATTCGCGGCGCTTGCCGCCAACGATATGTGGCTCGACCTTGCAGGTGTTGTGCGAAACGTCGAACAGAAGATCCAAGTGGTGGTTCGGAAAATAATGCCCGAATACCCGCCGCGAGAAATGTCCGAGGATTTCTCGATTGGCGAGCGCGCAGTTGATGGCTGCGCGCATGGCGCCGAGGTAGCGCTGGCCGACTTCGGATTTGATCGGCGCGCAGGCGAGTTCGCGATCGGGCAGTGTGATGCCTGACGCTTGCGCTGTCACCGCCATATTCTTGAGGAATTCGGTGCCGATCTGATGGCCGAGCCCGCGCGAGCCGCAGTGGATGGTGACGACAACATCGTCCTGTTTCAGCCCAAAGACTTCGGCTGTTGTGGCGTCGAAAATTTCCACGACCGCCTGTACTTCGAGATAGTGGTTGCCGGAGCCGAGCGTGCCCATCTCGCGCCGCTGGCGCTTTTTGGCGCGGTCGGATACCTGCTCGGGCTCGCCGCCGGCCATGCATCCATTGTCCTCGATGCGTTCGAGATCGCGCGCCTCGCCCCAGCCGCGTTCCACCGCCCAGCCAGCGCCGCCCGACAACATCGCCTCCATGTCGATGGCATCGAGCGTGATGGCGCCGGTGCTGCCGACACCGGCCGGAATCTGGCGGAACAGAGAATCGGCGATCTGTTTCTGCACCGGCCGGATGTCTTTGACTTTCAGGCCGGTCAGCATGGTGCGCACGCCGCAGGAAATGTCGAAGCCGACGCCGCCGGCCGAAATCACGCCGCCTTCATCGGCATCGAAGGCGGCAACGCCGCCGATCGGGAAGCCGTAGCCCCAATGCGCGTCGGGCATGGCGTAGCAAGCCTGGACGATGCCCGGCAGCATGGCAACGTTGACGGCCTGCTCGTAGACCTTGTCGTCCATATCGCGGATGAGATTTTCGTCGGCATAGATGATCGCCGGCACACGCATGGGTCCTGTCGGCTCGATGCGCCAGGTCGTTTCATCGACGCGGGTGAAGCGTGCAGGGTCCATCGTTACACATCCACGATGCACGCCGCCGACCAGATGCCGCCATCATTGGCGACTTTCAGCGCCGTATAGGTTGCGCCTTTGGGCTCGCACGCCGGCTGATGCCGCGCCACATCGACCGGTTCGCCCCACAAGGTGCCGGTCAACCGCGTGCCGTGGATGTGAACTGCGAACCGGGAGAACAGCATACTGCGCACTGCCATTTCGTAGATGATTGCGTTCAGCCACTCGGCGAACAGCAGTTCAATATCGGGCGCCGAACAGATCACGCCGACTTTCACTTTCGGGGCGATTTCGGCGCCGGTGACAACGGCGGTGAGGGCGAGCGCTGCCTGTTCAAATGCTTCCGCCATTGTTTTACCGAATCCGCGCACCCCGACATCGGCGGCGTGTGGGAAATGCTCCCATCGCGCCTGACTCACCGGGGGAGCAGGCGAGTTCATGGCTTCAGGCTGTGCTTGGCCAACAGCTTGACCGTGCTCGCCTGTGGGCCCTTGTCGCCGACTTCCTCGGCGAAGGTCACACGCGAGCCGACTCTCAAATCGGCAAAACCCTCATTGAGCACGCTGTTGCGATGGAAATAAATCTCGCGGCCGTCAGCGGTCTCGATAAAGCCAAACTCGCCGAGCGGATCGAGCTCCGACACCGTGCCGCTCGGCACGCCTTCGCGCTGCTTCACCTGGCCTTGCAGCTTTCGCACTTGATCCTGCAACTGCCGGCGTGCACGCTTGAAGACATCGTTGAGCGCGAAGTCGATATCCGAATAGCGTTCGTCATTCTGCGGCGTGCGGCCGATATTGACCTCGCGGCCCTCTGGCAACGCTAGGCGGATGTTAATCTCGTAGAGGCCGCCGGTGTGGTGACGGCCGCCGGGCGCCTTCAGCACCACGCGGCCGGCGGTGACGCGACCGAAGCGCTCTTCGAGTTGGCCGACGTGCTTGCTTATGGCAGCGCGAAGCCGCGGGTTCGCGTCCATTCCCTGAAAATCGATTTGCACGGGGGTTTCCATGAGTTCATTCCTATCTGTTAACCGTTGAAAGTTCGCGTGCTATTGGTCCAGGTGCCTTTGATATGGCTCAAGCGGTCTGCAAAGCCCGCCGTTTCAGCAACTTACGCAGTTCGGCGAGCGGCCGCGTGTTGATAACGTCATCCGCGGTTAGCCAGGCACGGCGGGCCTGATCAATGCCGAAGCGGATGTATTTAAACGCGTGCACCGAATGCGCGTCGGTCGATACTGCCACTTTCACGCCTTTGGCTTTGGCGGTATGGGCATGCAGGTCATTGAGGTCGAGCCGGTCCGGCTCGGCATTGATCTCGACGCAGCAATTGAGTTCGGCGGCAGCCGATAGCACGCGGTCCATGTCGATCTCATAAGGATCGCGCGTGCCGATCAATCGGCCGGTCGGGTGGCCGATGATGGAGACGCATGGGTTCCGCATCGCGCGGATCATGCGCTCGGTCTGCTCGTCGCGCGTAAGATCGAAGAACGAATGCACCGAGGCAATCACAACATCGAGCTTTTCCAGCGTCGAGTCGGGCAGATCGAGGCCTCCGTCCTTGAGGATGTCGACCTCGATGCCTTTAAGGATGGTGAAGCCCTTGAGCCTGGTATTGATCTTGTCGATCTCATGGATCTGGCGCGCCACGCGTGTCGGATCGAGGCCGTGCGACATCGTCTGCCGCCGGGAATGATCGGTGAGCGCCATATATTCGTAGCCGCAGGCCTGCGCCGCCGCCGCCATTTCTTCGATCGGCGCGGTGCCGTCGGTCCAGTCGGAGTGGACGTGCAGATCGCCGCGGATGTCGCCGACGGTCACAAGTTTTGGAATTTGGTGCGCGATGGCGAGGTCGATTTCGCCGCGGTCTTCGCGCATTTCCGGTGGCATAAAAGCGAGTCCGAGTTGCTTGTAGACTTCTTCTTCGCTCGCCCCGGCAATACGCCGCTTGCCGGAGAACAGGCCGTACTCATTGAGTTTCCACTTGCGGTCATTGGCGATGCCGCGCAGGGCGATGTTGTGGGCCTTGGAGCCGGTGAAATAGAGCAGCGCCGCGCCGTAGCTTGATTCCTTGACCGCGCGCAGATCGACTTGCAGGCCAGAGCGCAATACGACGGTGACGCGCGTTCGACCGTGCGCCAGCACCTCGGCGACGTTCTCGTAACGCGTTAGCTTGCCGCAGGCCTCGGCCGCGTGTTCTGACGTCACCAGAACGTCGAGATCGCCGACCGTTTCGCGCCGGCGCCGGTAGCTGCCTGCGACGACGACGCGGCCGCCGTTGCGCAGATAAGCGACCAGCGCTTCGGCTTCGGCTTCCGCCACCGCCAGCCTATGGCGCTTGGCAACGACCGGCTTTTCCAGAGCCGCCGCCAGTTTTCTCTCGATCGCCGGTCCGAGGCCTTTCCGCCGCTGCAGCCGGCCCGCTTGCACCGCTTTGCGTAAATCGTCGAGCGTGCGCACGTGCAGCTTCGAATAAAGTAGCTTGATGCGCTTGGGGCCCAGCCCCGGCAGCGCCGCCATTTCGCCGAGGTCGCCTGGCATTTTTTGCTTCAGCTGGTCGAGCAAATCGAAATGCCCGCTTTCAATGATCGCGGAGATCTTGCCGGCGAGATCCTTGCCGATGCCGGGTAGCTCGGAGAGATCGGCTTGTGCCGCCAGCATGCCGCGCACGCTCTTTGGCAGGCCCTCGATCGTGCGGGCCGCCCGCCGGTAAGCGCGCACGCGAAACTGGTTTTCGCCCTTGATCTCCAAGAGATCGGCGGTCTGATCGAACATCGCCGCGATTTCGGCGTTTTGGACCGGCATCGCTTCGCCCGCGCCTTTGATCGAAATATAACATCGGTAGGGCGGCAGCCGGCGCTCCGCTTTGATCCAGATCACGGCATTTAAGGCTTGGCCCCAGATATTTAGACGAAGTTTGGGGCCCGGCGAGCGAACCATCACGATCCTCACCGCCGCGCGGACCGGCGAAGTGATAGGCGCGCGCTGGCCGGAGATCGATCTCAAAGCGCGCATGTGGACTATTCCAGGCGACCGCATGAAAAGCGGCCGCGAACATCGCGTGCCGTTGTCGGATCGTGCGCTTGAAATTCTTTCCGGGCCTCCGACCGAGCGGGAATTCGTATTTCCTGGCCGATATCCCGACACTCCGTTGTCGAACATGGCGATGCTGCAGACGCTCAAGAAAATGGGTCGCAGCGATCTAACAACGCATGGCTTTCGGAGCACCTTTCGCGATTGGTCTGCTGAACTGACAGCGTATCCGCATGAAACGTTGGAAATGGCGCTTGCGCATGTCGTCTCAGACAAAGTGGAGGCAGCTTATAGGCGGGGCGATTTGCTCGAAAAGCGCCGCAGTCTGATGGCGGACTGGGCGTCGTATTGTCTGAAGGTGCCAAACACGAACTCTAACGTCATCGGATTACACAAAGTGGCATCGTGAAATCGAAACAGCCTTATTCCAATTAACGCAAAGTTAAATCGATAAGTGGCGGAGGTCCGAACACAGCGCCAAAGCTGTGGGGGGCGATCAAGTTTCTTGACCGATGGATTCGAATCATCAACAAGGGAACCTCTGCCCAATTCCGTAGAGCTCCCTTAAGTTACCGATTTGGTCCCGCGTCGTAGCACTCGCCGAAAATCGAGAAGCCTCCGCGGTGTCCAGCTAGAACCGACGAAACGCGCAAATGCGGTCGGTGCAATAGCATAGCTATGGAAATTTGAACGCGCCCCGCTGGGCGGAGCTTTCGTTTCGAAAAGAAAGAGAACGAGCTCTCGGCGCGCACTAGCTAAAGGCGCGGCGACTGGCTGACGCGAGTTTAAAATAAGGACAGAAAGCCCCGGCGCTGAAAAGCGCTCCGGGGCTTTTTGTTTTCAAGAGATATGCGGCGCCGCGACTTAGCAAAGCGCCCAGATAGAAGGCCGTCAAATGCAAACAGATATCGAAGCCAAGTCCCAGCTAGAACGATTTATCCGACGTCCGGAAGTGGAGCGCGTCACGGGTTTAAGCCGCTCTTCGATTTACGAGAAGGTGGCTGCTGGGCTTTTTCCGCAGCCCGTCAAACTGAGTGCCGGTGCTGTCGCCTGGGTCGAATCCGAAATCGCCGAATGGCAGGCACAACGAATCGCGGCTCGAAAATCTCAAGCCGAAGTTACAGTAGCCGGCCCGAAGTCGGACGGCCGCGATGGGTAAGATTCGCTGGTACAAACGCGATCCAAACGCCGCGCTTGAGCTTGAGGCAAAGTTAGTGAACGGGCCAGGTTCCGCAGTACTACCAACGCAACGATCACAACATGCGATTATCTGATTGAAAACGCACACTCCGACCCGTCGTCAGAGCGCGCGAATCTCATTGTCGCGCCAAAAGTACCTGAAACGGCTGAAGGACGAAATGTACGTCTTTTTGTGCGTCCAAACCAATAAATGTCAAAACTTGATGATATATCAATGACAAATGGCGGAAGGGGTGAGATTCGAACTCACGAGAGAGCTTGCACCCTCTGCCGGTTTTCAAGACCGGTGCCTTAAACCACTCGGCCACCCTTCCAAACAGTTGAACAGATTAAGTATTTTCGTTTGCGCCGAGCGCTCTAGAGAGCGCTTTCTACCATTTTTCTACCCAATTTTTTCGGCCATCGCCGTTTTAAGAGCAACATCCAGTTTGGCAACGGCGTCCTCCTGCATGCCCGGCATAACATGGGAATATAAATCCAGCGTTATTCCGACCTTCGAGTGGCCGAGCCGCTCGCTTGCGATTTTCGGATGAATGCCAGAGGCAAGCAGGTGGGTTGCATGCGCATGCCGCAGATCGTGGAAGCGGATACGCGGGAGCTTCTTGGCTGCAAGGACGCGGACCCACTCATGCGAAATGCTACGAGGCTGCAAGGGGCTCCCGTCCGCCTGGCTGACGACAAACGTGTCCCCGTCTGGTCGCCGGCCGACCCTGAGTAATTCCTCGGCTTGCTTGAGACGCCATTCCTTAAGTTCTTCAATAACTGTAGCCGATAAGCGCACGTTTCTTTTTTTGCCTGATTTCGGCTCTTTATATCGGACCCCTTCGACGGTTTGCTCCGCGCTTTCGACGACCTGGATATCGCCACCATCAAGATTGACCCATTTCCACCGGAGGGCTGCAATTTCGCCGCGGCGCAGGCCGCATAACACCGCCAGGAGAGTTGGCACGAACATGCGTGTTGGCCGGAAAGCCTTAATCAGCGTTGCAGTCTGGCGCAGGTCATAGGTCTGCATCGTCTTGGGCGGAACTTTCGGCGGCTTGGCGCTGTCGGCCGGGTTGCGGGCCAGCAATCCATGCCGACAGGCGTGTGCTAGCGCTTGCTTGAGAACCCGGTGCATGTGGTGAACTGTGCGGTGTGATAGCCCACCCTTGCCATCACGACGGCCGTTTTCGAGTGCTACCGCGTATGCCCGTTCTATTTGTTCCGATTTCAGCTTGGATATCTTCACCTGACCGAGCAGGGGGGCGATATTCTTGCGCGCGAGTTCGGTGTAGCGCTCGAGAGAGCGCGGCGAGACCTGCGATTTCATGTGATCGAGCCATGGGTCAAAGAATTCCGCCAATGTGACCTTAGACGGCTCCTGAAACGTGTTGGCCTTTAATTCTGTGATGATACGAGCACATTCAATCTGTGCTTGTCGTTTGCCTGTTGCTCGAAGACTAACCCACTTGCGAACGCGCTTGCCGGTTGCTTCATCGCGCCTTTCGAGAATGGCGTACCAGTGACTTGATCCCTTCCGCTTTTGGACAACGGACCCCTTCATTTTTTGTCCCCATCGTTCAAACCGCTTGGAGGAAAACTGCTCGGAGGTTCGCCAAGCTTGTTCAGAAGATCGCGCGATGTTTCTTGATCAAATGGAATTCCCAGTGCGCGACGCGCCTGCGGAATGGCGTAAATGAACGAACCTGAGGGGAAATTTGCCCCTGAAATACCTTCGGGCGTCATTTGCACAAATAGATCGACGCACCATTCCAGCATTTTTCCATACTGTTCGAAGGTCACGTCTGGCAGTCCGTTCTTGATTTCTTTTGGGACTTCACAGGGCTCGGTTGCGATACGGCGGTTGAGAGCAGCGATAGCAGCCGCCTTAAAGGCCTGCCGCTTCCAAGCGTCGGCCTCCCAGTTCGGCCCAAGAGCCTCGGCCGATTTGCTCATCAGATAAAAAAGTGCCGCTAAATATTTGTTCTGTTCGCGCCCGATTCCAAACGAATCTACAAGTCGCCGCTCTACCTCCTGGGACAACGAGATATTCTTTGCTTTAGCGGCGGCATCCAGTTTCTTCCGCGTTTCCGGCCTTATGCGCGTCGAAAAGACCGCCGACTTACCCCGTATTTCCCCCTTGGGTTTTCGGCCGCCGCCGGGAGCTCTTTTGCGGCTCATGCTCAAATCCTTATTTGTCATACAAATCTAAGGCAGATGCCAACTGAAGCGATGGCACTCCAAATGTCAAGATGGTACGTGGGGATAGGTTCGATCACAGCAGAGTCCACAGGCGGTGACGGAGATAAGAAATGGAACTCGAAGAGATTATGCGAGACGTCAAAACGAAAGCGGTCGTTCCGGTTTGGCCACACGCAGGCGTGGTTTATGGCCTCTCGCGAGGAGGTGCCTACGAAGCAGTGCGCCGAGGCGAAATCGAAACGATCCGTATGGGCCGGGTTATTCGGGCGATCACTGCACCGATGCGAAAGAAACTCAGTATCGATACGGCTTAAAACGCGAAGCGCCGCCCGACTAAGGCGGCGCGCTACATTTCAACTGCCGGCAAATCATGACCAGAACACTCGTGATTTCGCCGCGATGCTACCGGAACGTAAGCGGCTACCCGATGCCCCCACAGACGGAGCAATTTTCAAGTGGTCGTCCCGACACACCATGGGCCGACGCAGAAAGCAGGCTTCGCAACTGCGGGCATGAAATCGAGACTGCCGTCGACAAACTGATCGCACTTTCCAATTTGGCAACGAAATTTGTTCCAGACATCGACGAAGGTTATTTAAATCGAGTGGAGGTCGGCGACCGCCTTGACGAGATCGCAACAGCTTATGGTCTCTATCTCGAACATGGAATCGACAAGGTACAAGCCGCTATCGCGGACGGCCTTGACCGAGAGGCGCAACGTCGAGACCAGCAACATTACAAGGGGAACGGCAGAAGCAATCGTAGCACCGCCGAGCTGCTTTCCATTCGCGCGGGAAGCATCACTCCAGAAAAAATAGAGTGGCTTTGGCCTGGCCGTCTCGCGCGCGGAAAGCACACTTGCCTCGCGGGAGAGCAGGGATGCGGAAAATCTCAGCTGTCCATTGCAATCATCGCCGCGGTCACGACGGGCGGCTTGTGGCCGTGTCGGGAAGGTCGGTCGCCGATCGCGGGAAACGTTATTATTCTGTCGGCGGAAGACGGAGCGACCGACACCATCGTGCCGCGGTTGATGGCTTCCGGAGCTGATCGGGATCGGGTGCATATCATCGCGGCCGTTTGCAATAGCGACGGCAGGGGCCGCCGCACTTTCAACATGCAAACCGACATCGAACTCCTCGAACGGAAGATTGCTGAAATTGGCGATGTGGCCCTGGTCGTCATTGATCCCGTGTCATCGTACCTCGGAAAAACCGACAGCCACAAAAACGGTGAGGTGCGCGGTGTGCTCGAGCCGCTGGCTGACATGGCGGAGCGAGCTCGCGTTGCTGTCCTGAGCATTACCCACTTCAGTAAGCCCGGCTCGGCCAATACCGTGAAGGCGCTTCACCGCATCATCGGTTCGGTTGCCTTTACCGCAGCCCCTCGCGTCGCCTTTGCTGTCATAGAGGACGCCGAGAACCCCGGCCGTTATCTAACGTTGCACGCAAAGAATAACCTCGCGCCGCCGCCTCAGGGCCTCGCATATCGCCTAGAGCAAGCCATCGTAGCCGACGGCATCGTCGCATCGCGTGTCGCCTGGGAGACCGAACCCGTGACGATGACCGCCAATCAGGCTATGGCGGCTGATGCAGCGGGGGTCCAGGCCAATAAGGCCACAGACGAGGCCAGGGAATTTCTACAGGACATTCTCGCGAGTGGCCCTGTTCCTCAAAGGGACGTCAAAGGTGCCGCTGAGGGCGCTGGGCTGGCCTGGGCGAGCGTGAGAAGGGCCAAGGACCGGTTGGGGGTAACGGCCGTCCGTGAGTCGGTAGGCACATCCGGCGCCGGCCGGTGGCTTTGGTCATTGCCGATTTCTGCAAGGTGTTCACCGGACCCGCAAGATGCTCACCTTTTAAATGTGAGCGCCTTGCACCCAAATGAGCACCTTGCAGGCAGCGAAAGCAATTCTCCGGAGGATGACTTGGCCATCCCAGCTTTCCTGCGGCGCCAGCTTATCGTTTGAACGGCAGAATGATTACGATGATTGCCAGCAGGGATCGATCCGCGGAGCGAATATGACCAACGCCAAGACCGAAGCAGTCGATTGCAAGTTCATCGTCAAGGAAGGAGCCTCAGGACCGTTCCTGGCAATCGAAACGCTAGGAGACGCACCTCTGATGCTAACGGGTGTCCATCTCAATCTGCATTTTCGCAATGATCCCGACATTGAGCAGGCAACGCAAATCGCCAAAGAGCTAAACAAGAACATCAAGCGATTATCTGTGCTGACATTTACATCAATCGAGGAACTTAAATAGATGCCTGTACTCACTAACGCCCGACATGAACGCTTCGCCCAAGCCGTAGCCCAAGGCATGACGCAGGAGCACGCCTATACGGCAGCCGGTTACAAAGGCAATCGCCACCACGCGAGTGCGTTAGGCACAAAACAGCACATTAAAGACCGTGTTGCGGAATTGCTGAGCAGAAACATTGCAGCGCAGGACCAGATAGCAAGTGTGACGGTCGCGAGCCTGATGGCTGAGGCCGAGGCTGCCCGTGCCAAGGCAATGGCCGAGAGGGGCGGTGCGGCTGCCGCTGTTGCCGCGATGACGGCCAAGGCCAAGCTGGCCGGCTTGTGGGTGGAGCGCTCCGAGCGCAAGAGCCTTGAGGGCGATCTGAATTCGATGTCTGACGCGGAGCTCGCCGCGATTGTCCGGCAGGATCAATCCAAGCCGTTGAATTGAAGCGTTGGCGAGAAAATGCCCGGCCGATTGGGGCCGGGCAAAGTCGCCGGGAGGAGCCCTCAGCCGACCAGCATTCCAGCCGAGTCGCTATATCCGAAAAATAAATAACCCCGGCGAGTGACAGGACCGGGGCTGAGTTGTTTGGAGGTTCAGTTTCTTGTCGGCTGATCGTATCGGTGGCTCATTACGATTGTCTGAAGGCAATATAATTGCCCAGAACTAGCTCCACAACTGTCCGTATTCTTGGTAGTATTCGGACAGTGTAGCATCGGTGGAGGGCTAATCACATGGCCAAATCGCCTCTCAAGCTGGTCTCGCCGGCAACAGTAAATCGGACAGTTACACCGCGGCGACGCCCCAACAGCGAGCTTCGCCCGCGGGAACACCTCACCGAGCGCGAGGTCGAGAAGCTGATCGAGAGCGCCAGGGGCAATCGTTGGGGGCAGCGTGACAGCGCGATGCTCCTGATTGCCTTCCGGCACGGCCTCAGGGCGTCTGAGGTGTGCGGACTGCAATGGTCCGATGTCGAGTTCGAAACCGGCACCCTGCACCTGCGCAGGGCCAAGGGCGGGGCAACCAGCACCCATCCATTGCTGGGCGATGAGCTGAGGGCATTGCGAGCCCTCAAGCGTGAGGCCAAATCGCCCTTTATCTTTGTTTCCGAGCGCGGCGCGCCGTTTGCGACTTCCGGCCTTGCCAAGCTGGTCGAGCGTGTCGGGGTCGCGGCCAAAATGCCTTTCAAGGTGCATCCACACATGCTGCGCCACTCGACCGGCTATGCGCTGGCAAACAAGGGAACTGACACGAGGACGCTGCAGGCCTATCTCGGTCACCGCAGCATTCAATCGACGGTGCGCTACACCGAACTGGCGCCTGGGCGTTTTAAGAATCTGTGGCGATGAACGAGCCGACAAACGATCTTGAGCGCGTTGCCGTCACATGCCCGGCCTGTGGCGGCCAGCGAGTAATCCGCGGCCCCTATACGTCGACCATATGGTTCGCCTGCGGATTCTGCGAGGGCACCGGCCAGGTCTCACAAAGCCGGTTTCAGTATTGGTATGACCGCCATCCGCGCGAGCGCTCCGACTTCTTTGAGGACAAGGATGGTGAAAAAACGAATTGAAGCGATCCGTCCGCGGCCGGTACACCTGGCCGTTTTCGGAACCTGCGCTGCTAAGTTGGCGAACTCGGAAATTCATAACCGCAGAAACGGCACACTAAGGCCGCTTCTTTAATTTGCTCTGCGCATTGTGGACATGTTTTTTCTTTGGCAGGCCCGGTGCGGGTGAGACTTCTGACGATCAAGACACCCAACACCGCAATGCCAATAATAATCATCCAATGCCAAATGCTGAGCGACCCCATGTTTCACCTCCCCACAAGTGATATTCACCTTAGCCCCCTAAATGGACGCGAAGTTAGGCAGCTTCGTCCTTCCGCTCGCAGTTCGCGGCCACGTTTTTCTGGCCGTCCGCGCAACTTCAACGAGGCTTTTTGCGGCGTTCTGGCAGTAACTCGATCTTTAAGGAAACTTTTGAGAACACGCTGCGGGTACCGCAACTCTTGCATTGGGCGGAAAACTCATCAGCGACCGCCTTCGACTTGTAAACATAGATTGGCTTTGAGCATTTTGGGCAGTTTACCACGCCGCGTTCATATTTTTGACCACGAGTGTCGGCTTTTGTCCCGGACATGACGAATCCATCAAGTTACAACTTTGCTTTCGAATACCATTGGTTCCTTTAGGGGCAATTAAACGGAGATCGAGGCCGCGCTGCCTTGAGCGCGGCCTCATTTATGACGGCACTCGGCCCTTCCCCCGTTATGCTGGCAAGCTGCTTGACGAGCCGCCGCACACGCTCTGAATGGCTGCCATTGACACCCAGCCTGGGATTTTCGATCTGCTGGTTGCCTCAACTTATCGAGTCGCCCGATGAGCAGTCTCAATACCGATCATAACTGTCCGCATTGCGGAGCGCGGTATGCGGTGAGCCACACCAAATTACCAATCGCTGACAGCGGTAGCGTCTATTGCGAGTGTTGCAAACGAAGAATGGTGCAGTGGAATTCAGCAATGAGGCCGCACTATTCGCTAGTGGAGCGACCCAAGCCTAAGCACCCCGGCGAATGGCAGAATTCGTAGTTTGACTACCACGCGATCAATATCATGACGACCAATACAGCCACGACCACTGCGGCTGCGCTTCGCCGCATGAAATCACCAGGCAATCCATTGCTCTTACTAAGCGCGACAATTGGATTGTTTGCAGCGGGGCAATGAACGCCACAGTTTGGGCAAACATCGTCGTGTGCCCTAACCCTCGTGCCACATTCGCGGCAAGTTTTCAGAGCCATAGCCACGCACCAAAGCGCACGCCGCCCCGCCTGAAGGGCTAGTTATTAGTCGGCTTCGTCGATTTTTTCGACTTGTCTGAAACGCCGAGGGCACCCTTTACGCCTCCGGTAACACCGCCGACCGTACCGCCAACAACGCCGCCTACTGCGCCACCGACCGGTCCTGCTGCTTTGTTTCCTTCCTTAGCTCCCTGGCTTGCGCCCTGTTGCGTGCCGCCGATAATTCCTTGCGCCGCAGCTGTAACAGGCGTCGCCAAAATAGCCACCAGCCCAATAATCATCCACCCGTATTTCATAGGCATCCTCCAAAAACAATCGTCCTAGTAAATTCTGGCAGTCCGTCTTGCGAGGGCATTGATCTGAATCAACAGCAGACGCGAAAGCAAACTCCAGGCAATAGCCCTATAGTTGGCTCCATGCCCCGCGACGGCGCAATCATCTTCGGCGATCTGGTCGGCAAGCTCGACGCGCTAAACGTTACCTGCGACAAGTGCGGGCGCAAGGGCCGCTATATGGTGTCGCGCCTGATCGAAAAGTACGGGAGCGATGGCAAGGTGGTGGATTTTCTGTCTGAAATAACTAAGGACTGCCCGAAGAAACTGGCGCACAGAATGAACGATCAGTGCGGCGTGCGCTGTCCTGACTTGGCAAGGGTGATGTAGTTTCGCTGACTGTTTGGGCGTTTCACCAAACGATTTGCGCGAGTGAGCAATGGCCTTAGCAAGACTGCTATCTTGCCGCCGCACTCGCAACTCAGCCAATCACGCCGCTAACAACCGCACCGGATAGGCGGAAGCGGTTTCGGGTAATTGATGGCGGCAAAGCTAACTAGCGCGAGATAGATAGGTATCCTTAACGTTCAGCTTTTCGCTTATCTCGTCTCGCAATTCTTGGGCCTCAGAAAATGGAAGATCGCTGCCTACAATCACCGCATAGAAATTATTTCCGGCCCGTGGCTCGGCAATATAGACGTTAAGATCAGGAAGCAGCTTATGCACTTTTTCGAGCATAGCAGTTGCTTCCCCTCTGGTGGGATATGAAGCAACAACAACGTGGAAACGCGTTTGATCTTTTCCAATGCCAAACACGATCCCGGCACCACGCCAAAAGCCGTTCGACTGAACAGACATATCAGCCGCGTAAGCCGTGCTGACTAAACTCGGAAGCCAGGATGATTTAGTTTGATTTTGGGCATCTGCGGCATATTGACCGCCAAGCCATGTCGTGACCAGAGCTGGCGCCGCCACACCAAGCCCCAATAATTTCATCGGGTGCTTTTCGCCTTGGAATGCGGCGGCAACTACTCCACCGATAAAGCAGAGGCAAAGTGCAAGCAAAATATAGGTCCACATCATGCCGTCTATCGCTTCAAACTCTTTTGTTGCTCGGAAGATTCGATACCAATGCAAATCCTGAGCTAGAAACTTTGAAACGGTCGCAATAGCGCCCCCCAAAATCCCCCACAAAGCCCGATGTGCAATTTCCCAAAAGTTTTCCCGAACCCCTTCGGGTAAGTGACCAATATTCGCCATTTAAGTGCCCCTGATCCCCGGGCACTACCTTAGCGAGTTGGACCTGCCGATAGAATACGGTCGAAAAGGGGCGACCGCTAAAATAGCTGCCATGAGGGTTAAGTGGCCTGTTCCCCATGTGCGAATGGCCTATTTCGGGCAGTTTTGCATGTTTAATTGGCCTTTTTCGCCTAGTACCCCCTATCGCCGTGGCGAGTGGACCCTTTTCGTCAAAAATCATCATAAGCCCGGCACCTTTGGTCAAATCCGTCCCTGCCGTCGCCGTGAGCTGCTTTCGTTGAGCTCGAATAATTCTGTCAGGCTGACGCTTTCCTGCGTGGCCGGGTCGCCGACGGTCAGCACCTTGAGTTTCGGTCTGGGTTGAACCGCCTGCGGCCGCGTGATGTGGGTCAGCATCTGCCCGATCAATGATAGCGCATCGACCTGGTCGTCGTGCTTGCCGGCGGGGAAACTCAAAATCTCAAGCAGGAAATCCGTAAACCACGGCGCGTGTGTTGGAACGTAGAGGCCTTCCATCGCCATCCGGCCGCGGATGGATTGCGCCCGCACGCTCTTGTCATGCTTTGAGGGAAACGTCTTCGATGCGACATAGGCCCGGCGTTCCCTGGCGCGCCGTTCAAGGAACGGCCCGACCGAGCTTTTGATCTGCCCGGCCTCGAAACCCCATTCGAGCGGTTTCCATCGCAGCACCAGATCGCACCAACTTTCGATCCATTGCTCGGCCGAGCAGCGCTTGCGCCACAGGTCGAGCACATACATGCGGTTGGCGTCATCGATGCCGACGACGACGTGCACCGTGTAGTCGCCGCCGTCCTGGGTGACGGCAAAGTCGGAAGCACCATAGACGTGCATTCCCTCCGGCAGTTGCGTGTAGGGCTTGAGCCAGTTTTCCTCGAAATAATTTCCCGCGTCGGGGACGGGTGACTGCTGATAGAGCGCCGCCCAGTTGCGCGGCGGCTGCGAATTCTTCTCGCGTTCGAGCAGCCGCGCATAGCCATAAGCATCGTCATCGGCCCACAGCATTTGACCGGGCGCGCGGCCGAGTGGGTCGTTCTCTTTGGCCTCGGCCGGCAGGCTTAAGATCTCCCATGTCTCGCCGGTGCGTTCCGCTTCGGCCAGGATGCGGCCGGCCAAGTCGTCTTCATGCCAGCGGGTTTGAATGAGAATCTTGTAACCGCCGGGCTTGAGGCGCGTCACCAAATCGCTCTGATACCATTCCCAGGTCTTGTCGCGCATGATCTTCGAGTCGGCATCTTCGCGAGAGCGCACCGGATCATCGATGACCGCACCGTCGGCGCGGAAGCCGACAATGGCCGAACCGACGCCTGCCGCGTGATAGGCGCCGCCGCTCTTGAGCGCCCAGCGTCCGGCCGCCTGAGAGTCCGGGGACAGTTCAAGGCCGAGCGTTGCGCCGTGCTCGTTGATGAGATTGCGGATACGCCGGCCCCATTTTTCCGCGAGTTCGACGGTGTGGGACGCGGCAATCACCGAATTGGCAGGGAAGCGCGCCAGATACCAGGCTACAAACAGAATGGAGGTGTAGGTACTCTTCGCCGAGCCCGGCGGCATGAACACCGCGAGGTTTTTTAGCCTGCCGTCGGCAACCGCGGTCAGTTTCTCGATCAACAGCCGATGATGTGCGGCCGGTTCAAAACCGCAATGGCGCGCCCAGTCGACAAGGTTGCGGCGAACGCTTCGGCGGTAGAGCGCAACAGCGGCGGCCGAAGCTGGGCTAGGAATTTTGCCCGACAACATCGGTCTTGCGGCTGCCACCTTGTTTGTTGGCCTGCGGCGTCACCGTCGATTTCGGTGTCGAGCCGTAAATCGGTTTCTGCAATTGTCTGGCGGGGCCACTCGTATAGACGGTGCGGCTGGTGGCCTTAGGTCCGGCGCTTGATGTCGGCACACGCTTGCCGCCGACCTTTTCAAACCCGCACGGCCCTTTGTCGAGCGCCGCGTTGCGTTGGTTCTTTTGCATTGTCTTTCCCTATCGGTTTGGTGTTTCGATAAACTGGCGTTCGGTTTCCGGCACCCAACGCCCGGCCAATAAATTGCGGATGCGGTCGACCGTCCAGATCGCGCTTGTGGCACCGCTCTCGGCGAGAATGATATTGGCGCCTTTTGCTATCAGTGCGCGGGCGACGATCTCCGGGGCAAAGTCGTCGCCAAGCCCGCGCACGAAATCATCGATGCGGCGCTGCAGCTTTTCGGTTTTCGTTGCCTCAAGCAGCATGATCCTCGCCCGTGCGTCTCGCATTGATCGAAAGCACCTGATCGTCGACGATAGGCGACAGGCCGACACGGCGGCGCGTTTCGTCGAGCTGCCGCGTCAACCGCGCCACTTGCTGCACCAAGTCTTGAATCTGCCTGTCCTGATTTTCAGTCATCAATAATTCTCCCGGCTTTCCTTGATCGCGGCCATGATTGAACCGCGCACGCCTTTGCCTTTTTCATTGGACACCGGGACGGCAACGGGCGAGCGGCTAGAGGGCGATACGGCTGCCTTGCGCTTCGATTGAGCGCTGTCGCTTAGGCCTTCGGCCCGGACTGCATCAACATATAGCTGCTCGATATTGGTTTGCCCGTCGGGGCGCAGATATTTCTCGCCGCGCGTCATAAGCAGACCGGCCATTGTCCGTCGCACGGTCTCGAAATGCGGCTTGCTAGAAATCCGGGCAATGTCCTGTGCGGCGCGCGCCTGCATTTGTGGATCAATCGGCGGCTCGCCGCCGTGCTGCTGTTGCTGGTAGCCGTACAGGCTGGCGATGTCCTGCAGGCTGGTGTTTGTTTGCGCCATCAGGTGTGCAAAAGCAGCCGCGCGCTGCGGGCCTCTTAAATGACCATACCAGTCGAATAGTTCCTTGACGGCCGCCGCATCGCTTATTCCGTGCTGTTGATAAATCTGCCGGTGCGGCGCCAGCACGCTTTCGATTTCCGCCGCACGTTGTGCAATTGGCGCGATTGCATCACCAAACAGTTTTTGCTCGCGCAATGCCGCCATGCGCGTTTCGGCCGGCAGTTCGGACCACCGCGCTTTGGCTTCCGCCGACCATGAAGCCGGCGGACCGGGCGGAACCTCATAGCCGGTTGTCTGCGGCCGTTGCGGCTGCGCGGCTTTGCGTTTGGCTTCCGCTACCGCAGCCCGGATGCTTTGGCGCAGTCTGTCGGAGCGGTCGGCGGGCGTACTCTCCTCATTGCGCTTGCGTAGCGCGACGTTGCGCTCCTCGACGGCGCCGTTGACGGCTGAATCAATATCGGGACCCGAAGGATTGTGACTGGCAACCGAACTTTCGATCTGATCTTTCAAAGAAGCCAGACTGCCTTGCGCGTCGTCCACCCTAATGCTCCTCTTGCTTTTTAAATTTACCGCCGGGCGCGCGCTTTCTAGTCATGTGCTCGCGCAGATGTTCGGCCGGCGTGTCCTTGATAACCGGGACGATTTCAGCCTCGATAAACGAGAGCAGTGGTTCAAGCCGCACCAGGATGCAGGACGCCAGGCTGTCCTTTTCACCCAGCATTTGGCTGACGCTCTCTTCCTTGAGAGCCGGCGGCGATAAAACCGGCGCGCAGTCTGTCAGCAGCCGCTCGAAACGGTCGGCGATCTCGCCGAGTCGATCCACGAGTGCTTCGCGCTCCGAGGCGGCTGCCGTTTCAGTCATGTGCCTTCGGCTTTTGAACCGGCAGCGGCACGAATGAGATGCTTCAGATCGCTTTCGGCAACGCGCTTTGACCTTTGGCCAAAGCTGTAAATGCAGAACCCGTGCGCGGTCAGTAGCTCGCTTAATTGGCGTTTCGATATTTGCAGATTTAATGCTGCCAATTCGACCGGAATAAATCGCGGGCTCGAAAATAATTCAGCTTCGTTCGTGGTTTCGTGCGTGTGCTCCATGAGAGCGCACAATAAGCCGCAGTGAGTCGCAGGGTCAAAATTGCAAACGTATTTGGTGCTGACAAATAAGAATTTTTAGAGAACGCATTTCTACCATTTTTCTACCCAACTCGATGACATTGGGTGCTACGACGTGACACTCAATCGACACTAAATGAAAATTCTTCCGACGAAACAATACTGGGTGTCACAGAACAAAACGTGGAAGTTTGTGCTAACGCAAGTTTCAAGACCGGTGCCTTAAACCGCTCGGCCACCCTTCCAGCGTTTCGTTGCAATAACTGAGCAAATAGCCCCGGTCAAAATTGCCACCGGATCGCTGTTCCGGCAAAGCGTCGCTGTTCTCGCGGCGCCAGACGATACCGTCAATACGGTCGGCCATTCCAAACTATCGGCCGCCTCGCGATGATCGACGCGCGCACCACGGCTTCAACCGCCGCCACAATTTTCAAAGCGTTACCAGGTCTTCGCTCCCCAGGAGGGACAATAATTGCTTTCATCAACTTGCTCTCCTTGCATACAGCGTTTCAATGCTGCGGGAGCCTCCGTATGATGAGCGATCTCTCCCTGCACAAAATACTTGGCTTGAACATATGCGGCGCATTTTTCGCGACGTGAACCGGTGCCTCGTCCTTTGGAGGGTGGGGCTCCATCGCCCTTACTCGAGCGCGTTGCAGCCGTCTTGTGAGCGGCGACATCGGTGCCGTGGGGCGCCCCGGCTGCGCAATTTGCCGACCATTCGGCGCGATGCGCCTGCATGCATTTCTGCATCTCGCTCGGATTGCCGACAAAAGCTTTACATAATCGCTGGCGGTCACCGGCGCAGGCAGCCTTCATCGCCGCACTTGGCGCTGCCTCTAAATTTGTCGTCGAGCCGCCAACAATGACCAGAGCCAAATAATGAATGCGAAGATTACAAATGAGGCCCATGGCATCGCTCGCAATCATCGGGTCGGGGACAACATCCCTTCAGCCAGAGCCTGCACCCTCTGCCGCATTTCAAGGCCGGTGCCTTAATCCGCTCGGCCCCCCGCGCTCGACGACGCGCTTTGGGCGCTAACCATCCGTAAGCGTCGATCGAGCGAAATGACGACGATCACTTTAGCAGGTTGCAAGACACCCCGCCGATGGCGTGCTGCTGCCAGCCGGTCAGCAGAATCCAGCAGGTCGCGGTCGCCCCGCCTTTTTGCAGCGTCACCATGACCGAATCCGATACGATGGCCTGGCCCAGGCGCGTCGAGACGTCGCCGGACATCAACATCACATCCTTGACCTCGAAGCCCTGGTCCAGCAGCGATTTGTAGGTGGTCGGCGGCGGTGGAGCTTGCGTGGGCGGCGGCGGTGTGGGTGCTGGTTGCGCGACGGCGGCGACGACAGACATTGCAGACAGCAGAGCAACTCCGGCCAATGCAAGTACCCGCATGAAGATCCCCCTTGTCCTTTCCGACGGCTGCGCTTGCGAAAAAGGCAAACTCACTTCGGCGCCGCGGCCTCGGTCCAAATATAACCGCCGCTGCTGGAACCGCCGCTCATCGACCAGGTCCGCCCGGTTTTTCCGTCGAACCGGATGATTTCCCAGCCGCCTTTGTTGTCGAGCGATTCGAGCACCCTGATGTGGTATTCTCCGGCAGGCAACGCGGCTGATTCCGGCACGGTTGAAAACGCGGTCGCCAAAGGTCCCCAGCCCCAAACAGTGTCGACTTGCCCCGTGGCCACGTTGACGCGGAATATTCCAGGCGCCCCATCTGCGGTCGGGGGCGGCACCAACACGACCTCATAAGAACTTTCGGCCTTCGCTGTCTGCACCCCGCCGAACGCGACCACCGCTCCAAGCAATGCAATTGTCCGCCATTTCATGGCCCGAACTCCCCCTCTAATGTCGCCAGACGATCGTGTCCACGCGGTCGGTTGCTGTCAAGAAAATCGCTAATGCAGCAAAATGCTCGTTGCCGCGCCGCGCAGCCGACGAGGGATTTAATGCACGCGGGATGTGGATGTGCCTATTTGGGTCGCCAACGTGCAAAGCATAGTTCGGCAATATCAATAAAGCCGTGCTGCCTGTCACACTCCGGCGAGATGACCGACAGCGATATCCTTGTCGGCGAAATCGTTACGGAGCGACGACTATCCTCAGGGGCTCAACGGTGATGCCTGCGCGAGTATTGCAGGTTCATACCTAGTCAAAGCGTTGAGGGCCAAGCTAATTCGGCTCGGTCGCCTCGGTCCAGATGAACGGGTTGCCGCCGCCGCCGCTCATTGACCAGGTCCGCCCGGATTTCGTGTCGAACCGGATGATTTCCCAGCCGCCTTTGCTGTCGAGCGTTTCCACCAGATGGAGATGGTAGTCCCCCGGGGGCAGCGGCGCCGCGTCGACGGTCGCGCTGAAGGCCGTCGCCGAGGTGCCCCATCCCCAAACGGCGGCAACCTGGCCGGTTGCGACGTTGACGCGGAAGACGCCGGGACGGGCATCGGCGGTTGCCGGCTGCACCACGGTCAACTCAAAAGGCCCATCGGCCCTTGCCGCTTGCACGCCGCCCAACACGAGCGATGCGGCTGCCAAACCAATCGCCAGCCCTTTCATGGTTCGAAGCTCCCCAGGATGTTTCAAAACGAAACGTGTCCGCGCCACCGATGGCTGTCAAGAAAATCTCCGGCATTGGCCGACCGATCGAGGCGGGCGCATTGATCCGATTGCAACGGCGCTTTTGCAAGATCAGGCGAGTCTCGACGCTCCGACATAAAGTCATTGTGACTTTATGTCTTTGGATCTTGCGCCCGGCGGGCTAAGGCGCGCATGGAACCGTTTTTTCACCATCAAGGCCCTGTCGCCATTCCATATTCGGCCGAGACACGGTATTGTCACCGCCTCGTCATTGGGGACTAAGCCAGCCGCATGGGTGTTGGGGGGGATTGCGAACATTTGCCGTTCGCGCGCCTGTCGGCGCTGGCGTTGGGCTGCCTTGTGCTGGCGAATTGCTCGGGCGGGCTGTCCGGTAGAGTCGATCCGCGCTACGGCGTCATGGCCAGCGCCCGCGTGGTTGAGCCCGGCGAGCAGGTGCCGAAGGGCGGCGGCGTCTATCGCGTCGGCGCCCCCTATGTAGTTGCCGGCCGCACCTACGTGCCGCAGGAAGACAGTCACTATAGCGCCGTCGGCCTTGCGTCCTGGTACGGCGACGACTTCCACGGCCGCTTCACCGCCAACGGCGAAATCTTCGACATGAACGCGATAACGGCGGCGCATCCGACGCTGCCGCTGCCCAGTTATGTGCGCGTCACCAATCTGCAAAACCACCGCTCGATCATCGTGCGCGTCAACGACCGCGGCCCCTATGCCGGCAATCGGCTGATTGACCTGTCGGTGCGCACCGCAAGGCTGCTTGGCTTCTACGGCGAGGGCGTTACCAAAGTGAAAGTCGAGTATGTCGGCCGCGCGCCGCTTGCCGGGTCCGACGACCGCAAGCTGGAGGCGACCTTGCGCGAGGGCGTTCCGGGCGCGGGCGTCCGGGTTGCCTCGGCCAAGCCGTTCGTGCCGGAAATGCCTGATGAGCGCCCGCTCGCCCGGATGGCCGCCGTGCCGTCGCCGCCGGACCGGCCTTATCGTCTGGGCGAGGGCGCGCGTGACGTTCCGGCGGTGCAGCAGCGCCCGGCGGCCGTGGCGCTGGCGCAGGCGCCCGATGAGCCCGTCCACAGCGGCGCCGAACCGATGCCGTCCGCGGTTTCGGCCTATGCCCCCGTGCGCTATGATAGCAGCGCGGCGGTGATGAGCGGCCGCGGGCTTTACTAGAGCCCAATCTCGCCGCCAAAACGCCGTACTTGCTGCCGCTATAGGACGTGCGTCTTCGCGCGTTCCGGATGAGCTTCGATGATCACTCGCCAGCAGTTTCTCGCGGCCTTGATCGCTGTCGTTGTGGCCGCCGTTCCGGCTGCCGCTGCGAAGGAGGCGCCGCCGGCGAAAAAGGCGGCGCAGCCCGCGCCGGCGGTCAAGAAAGACGACCTGCCGATCACGGCGCCGCACGCCATCCTGATCGACGCCGAAAACGGCAGCGTGCTGTTCGAGCGCAACGCCGACGAGCTCATTTTCCCGGCCAGCCTCGCCAAGCTGATGACGGTCGAATACGTGCTGCACCTGATCAAGGAGGGCAAGCTCAAGCTCACCGACGAATTCCCGGTGAGCGAGAACGCCTGGCGCAAGGGCGGCGCGCCCTCGCACTCGTCGACCATGTTTGCCGCGCTCAACAGCCAGATCGACGTCGACAACCTGCTGCATGCGGTGATCATCCAGTCGGCCAACGACGCCTGCATCGTCCTGGCCGAGGGGATCGCGGGAAGCGAAGCCGAATTTGCCGCCAAGCTCACCCAGCGCGCGCGCGAGATCGGCCTCACCAAATCCGTGTTCACCAATTCCAACGGGCTGCCCGATCCCGGGACCAAGGTGACCTCGCGCGAACTGGCGATGCTCGCGCGCACCATCATCCTCAACTATCCGAATTTCTACCCGATCTTCGGTCAGGCCGAATTCACCTGGAACAAGATCCGCCAGCAGAACCGCAATCCGCTGCTGCCGTTGGTCACCGGCGCCGACGGCCTCAAGACCGGCTTCACCAACGAGGCGGGCTACGGCCTGGTCGGCTCGGCGGTGCAGGACGGCCTGCGCCTGATCGTGGTGGTCAACGGCGAGAAAAGCGCGAAGGAGCGCGCCGACGAGGGCAAGAAGCTGCTCGAATGGGGTTTCCACAATTTCGAGCAGCGCGTGCTGTTCGCCGAGGGGCAGACCATCGGCTACGCCAAGGTGTTCGGTGGCGCCACCGGCAGCGTGCCGCTGACGGCGAGCGGTGCGGTGCGCATCATGGTGCCCAAGGCCGGCGGCGAGAAGATCACCGCCCGCATCGTCTATACCGGGCCGGTGCCGGCGCCGGTCGCCGCGGGCACTTCGGTCGGCGCGCTCAAGGTCTGGCGCAACGAGAACCTGGTGCTGGAGCAGCCGCTGAAGACAAGCGCCAGCGTCGGCAGGGGCAACATCTCGCAGCGCGCCATCGACGGCGTCTCCGAATTGATGATCGGGCTGTTCCGCGCTGGCGCCGAGCGGCTATGATCGGCTGGATGCGCGGATATTTCATCACCTTCGAGGGCGGCGAGGGCAGCGGCAAGTCGACGCACGCCCGGCTTCTCGGCGCGCGGCTCAAGGCCATCGGTATCGAATCCGTCATCACCCGCGAGCCGGGCGGCTCACCCGGCGCCGAGATCATCCGCCACATCCTGCTGTCGGGCCTCGCCAAGCCGCTCGGAGCCGACACCGAAGCGATCCTGTTCGCGGCGGCGCGCGACGATCACATGCGCACCGTGATCCGTCCCGCGATCGCTGCCGGCAAATGGGTGATCTGCGACCGCTTCATCGATTCGACGCGCGTTTACCAGGGCGCGGTCGGCCGCGTCGATCCGCGGCTGATCCGCAGCCTCGAGCGCATCACCGTGGGTGCCGCGGTCCCCGATCTCACCTTCATCCTCGACGTACCGGCAACCGTTGGCCTGGCGCGCGCCAAAAACCGCCGCGCGGAGGGCGCGGCCGATCGCTTCGAGGGCGAAGACGTCAAGTTTCATGAGGCCCTGCGCAACGCCTACCGCGCGCTGGCCAAACTCGAGCCGAAGCGATGCGTGCTCATCGACGGCCGCGCGCCGCGCGACGTGGTTTCCGGGCGCATCTGGAGAACCGTCGAAGAACGGCTGCATCCGCAGCCGGCGAACCGCCTTGCCCGGGTGGCGCCATGAACGAGGAAACCGATGGCTGCGAAAGCCCGCATCCGCGCGAGACCGCGGCGCTGTTCGGGCAGACGCAAGCCGAGCAAATCCTGCTCGACAGCTACAAGAGCGGCCGCATGCCGCATGCTTGGCTGATCGGCGGCGAGCCCGGCATCGGCAAGGCGACCTTGGCCTATCGTCTGGCGCGCTTCGTGCTCGCGCATCCCGATCCGTTCGCTCCCGACGTGCAGGGCGCAAGCTCGCTCGCGCTCGCCGCCGATCATCCGGTTGCGCGCCGCGTCGCCGCGCAGGCGCAGGGCGATCTCCTGGTGCTCGAGCGCACCCTCAACGACAAGGGCAAGCTGCGCCAGGATATCGCCGTCGACGACATCCGCCGCTCGGTCGGTTTTTTCGGCGCGACGCCGGGCGAGGGCGGCTGGCGCATCGCCATCGTCGACGCGGTCGATGAACTCAACCGCGCCGGCGCCAACGCCCTGCTGAAGGTCCTGGAAGAGCCGCCGCAACGTTCGCTGCTGCTGCTCGTGAGCCATGCGCCGGGCCGCGTGCTGGCGACCATCCGCTCGCGCTGCCGGCGGCTGCTGCTGCGCCCGCTCGAGGCCGCCGAGGTCGCGCGCGCCGTTGCCGCCGCGACCGGCCGCAGCGCGAGCGACCCGGAGATCGAATCCGCCGCGGCCGCCGCCGACGGCAGCGCCGCCCGCGCCTTCGCCCTGCTCGACGACAGGGCGCGCGCGCTGCGCCAGCGCGTGCTCGACCTTTTCGCGCAACTGCCCGATCCCGATCCGCGGGCGCTGCATGCGCTCGGCGATGCGCTCGGCGGCAGCGAGCCGCAGACGCTCGCGGCGTTCATCGACATGGTCAATGCCTGGCTGTCGGCGCGTCTCACGAGCGGCGCACAGCAAACGGCTCGTCTGAACCGGCTGGCGCTCGCCTGGGACAGGATCAACCGCGCCGCGCGCGAGGCCGATGCCTACAATCTCGAGCGCAAGCCGCTGGTCTTCGCGGTATTCGGGATGCTTGCCGAGGCGGCGCACGCCTAAGGCTCTGCCGCGCCGCCTTGCCGCGCCCGCCACATCGCCGTCAACATCCAGCCGGTCGAGGTGCCGACAAAGCCGCCGGCGATGATGTCGCTTAGAAAATGATAATTGGCGCCGATCAGCCCGATGACGACGGCGAGCACCACCAGCGCATAGAGCGCGCGGGCCTTCGGATAGGCCATCCACAGGACCGACGCGATGGCGCAGGTCAGCGACAGATGCCCGGAAGGAAACGACATGTATCCGGCGCCGCCGTGAAGGAAATTGAAGCCATAGACGCCGTCGTGAATGAACGACGGGTTGTTCTGGATCCAGGTATCCGGCCAGGTCCGCCCGAAGATGAATTTGAGCTGGTTCTTGATGGCCTCGCTGACGATGACGCTGATGCTGCATAGCAGCGCCGTCGCAGCGAATTTCGACAGCGGCCGCGGCAAAAGGACCCAAAGCCCCAGGGCGACGAAAATGACGGCCGCCGCCGGGATGAAGGGATCGGGAATGTGGGTGAGCTTTTCGTACGCGTCCTGCTGAACCATGCGGCCATTGGCAAACAGCGAGATCGGCCTATCGAGCCACTGATAGGAGATGGTGACCGCCACGATCGTCGCCGCCAGCGCTGCAAGCCATTTCTGAATTGCCGTCATGGGCGCGCGACTCACGGGTTTCGATCCGGGCGTTCTCTTTGACCAAAAGCCGCGCCCATCGCAATAGCGGCCGCCATCAGCCGCCGATCAGCCCGCTTTCCGAATCCTTGAGCTGCACGCCGGAAAGCCGCCGCCGCCGCATCGCCGCCAGCAGGCGCACGATCTTGTCCGCCGCCTCGGCATAGCCGATGCCGCCGGGGCGGATATTGGAGATGCAGTTGCGCTCGGCGTCGCTCGTCTGCGCCCGCGGTTGCCAGGTGAGATAAGCGCCCATGCTGTCGGGGGCCGACAGGCCCGGCCGCTCGCCGATCAGCACCGCGGCGCTCTGCGCCCGCAGCAGGCCGGCGATGGCGTCGCCAATAGCGACGCGGCCGTGGCGCACGATGACGAGCGGCGCGACACGCCAGCCTTGCGTGCGCAAGGCGTCGAGCACCTCGGCGAGCACCGGCGCCGCGTGCGCCTCCACCGCGCGCGCCGACAGGCCGCCGCTGACGACAAAGACAACGTCAAACGCGGCGGCCTGCGCCGACAACATAGCGATCGCCTCCGGCGTCAGGCGGCGGCCGAGATCGGGGCGCATCAGATAGCGTTGGCGGTCACCCGCGGCGCTGGCCACGGTCAGCGCCGCGTGGCCAAGGCCGTCGAGATCGGATTGCAGCGTCGCTTCGTCGAGTTCTTCCCACACGGCATCGCGGGCGCGTGCATGCGCGAGCTGAAAGTCGAGCAGGGCCGAGGTTGAGAGCGAAGCGCCGCTGCGTGGCAGACCGATGCGCGCCGCAGTAAGCCGACGCAGCGGCGCCCATAGGCCGCCATCCGCGGGGTCTTGCCTCGGCGGCGGTCGGCTCATTCGATCTGTGCCTCGAGCAGCGCGCGCAAGCGCGTCGGCAGTTCCGCCGGGCGGATGCGGTTGTCGTGCAGCAATCCCTGCCGCGCGAGCCAGACTTCGAATTCGGGCGCCGGCTTCAGTGCAAAGAGCTCGCGCATGGCCAGCGCATCGTGGAACGAGGTGCTCTGGTAACCGAGCATGATGTCGTCGGCGCCGGGCACGCCCATGACGAAATTGACGCCGGCGGCGGCAAGCAGCGCCAGCAGGCCGTCGGCGTCGTCCTGATCGGCCTGCGCATGATTGGTGTAGCAGACGTCGATGCCCATCGGCAGGCCGAGCAGCTTGCCACAGAAATGATCCTCGAGCCCGGCGCGGGTGATCTGCTTGCCGTCGTAGAGATATTCCGGACCGATGAAGCCGACCACGCTGTTGACCAGCAGCGGCTCGAACGCGCGCGCCACCGCATAGGCGCGCGCTTCAATCGTCTGCTGGTCGACGCCGTGGTGCGCGTTGGCCGACAGCGCCGAGCCCTGGCCGGTCTCGAAATACATGACGTTGTCGCCGATGTCGCCGCGCTCGAGCGCGAGCGCCGCGTCACGCGCCTCCTTGAGCAGCGCCAGATCGATGCCGAAGCTTCTATTGGCGGCCTGCGTTCCGGCAATCGACTGAAACACGAGGTCGACCGGGGCGCCCTTGCCGATGAGGCCGAGGGTGGTGGTGACATGGGCGAGCACGCAGGCCTGCGTCGGAATGGCAAGCTTCTCCCGCAGCTCGTCGAGCATCGACAGCAACGCGTGCGCGCGTTCGGGACTGTCGGTCGCCGGGTTGATGCCGATGACCGCGTCACCCGCGCCGAGCAGCAGCCCGTCGAGAATACTGGCGGCGATGCCGCGCGCGTCGTCGGTTGGGTGATTGGGCTGCAGCCGCACCGAGAGCCGGCCGGGGAGGCCGATGGTGTTGCGGAACCTGGTCACCACCGAGCACTTCGCCGCCATCAGCATGAGATCCTGCAACCGGCTGATCTTGGCGACGGCAGCGGCCATTTCCGGCGTCACACCGGGGGCGAGCGCAGACAGTACGGAGGTCGTCACTTCGTCCGACAGCAGCCAGTCGCGGAAGCCGCCGACGGTGAGGTGCGAGACCGGCGCGAACGCGGTCTTGTCGTGCGTGTCGATAATGAGCCGCGTCACCTCGTCGTCTTCGTAAGGCACGACCGCCTGGTCGAGGAATGTCTTCAGCGGTAGCTCGGCCAACGCAAATTGCGCGGCGACGCGCTCTTCGCCGCTTTCCGCCGCCAGCCCGGCGAGTTCATCACCGCTGCGCAGCGCCGTCGCTTTGGCCATCAGCGTTTTCAGATCGCCGAAGGCATAGCGGCGCGCGCCAAGCGTGGTGGCGTACATCAAGGGACTCGCGGGTTGTCAGCCGCGAGTATAGCGCAAGCCGGAAAGGTCCGCGGCTCGCCTATTTGGCGCAGACGGCAACCAACGGGCCGCTGCCGGCGGCGCAGGAGGCCGAACGCTCGTTGGCGAAGGTCGCCGCCGCCCGGTTGCTCCCGCAATAGGCGGTGACGGCAACCTCGTCGTCGTTGCAGCTCGCCTGGCAATCGGCGGCGCCGGTGCAGGTCGCGCGCACCAGGCGGAATTGCGATGAGGCGCCGGCGGGCCCCGCCGGACCTTGCGGACCTGCTGGCCCCGGCGGACCGGCCGGTCCAGCCGCACCCTGGGCGCCGGGATCGCCCTTTGGCCCTGCTGGGCCCGCAGCGCCGGCGTCGCCCTTCGGCCCTTGCGGACCCGGCTCGGGCTTGCTGCAGCCCGCTACCGTGACCGCAAGTGCAATTGCCAAAACGATACCAACGCTGCGCATCGATCTCCTCCCCTGGTTATTTGCACGGATTATGCGGTGGAGGAGGTGACAGCCGCAAGTCAATCCGGGCCTGAAGCCGCGCGCCGCACGGTGGTCGAAGCTCGCGGGAGGCGCGGGGCCGGTCCCGATGGGGCGGAAAGGCTCGACGAGCGGCCATTGCTTGCTCCCGCGGCCTGCGATTGATAGCTAACCCTTCAAATTCGCCGTGGCCGGTCCGCTTCCGGCCGCTTCACCACTCATAAAACTCGAAAATGCCGCCCAAACAGCCGTTCTACATCACCACCGCGATTTCCTACCCGAACGGGCCGCCGCATATCGGCCACGCCTACGAGGCGATTGCGACCGACGCCATCGCCCGCTTCATGCGGCTCGACGGCTACGACGTCTATTTCCTCACCGGCACCGACGAGCACGGGCAGAAGATGCAGCAGACCGCGGCCAAGCTCGGCTTGACCGCGCGGCAATTGCGCGACCGCAACGTGCCGCTGTTCGAGAAGATGGTCGAACGGCTCGAATGCTCGAACGACGACTTCATCCATACCACCGAGGAGCGTCACCACCGCGCCTCGAAAGCGATCTGGGAGGCGATGGAGAAGAACGGCGACATCTATCGCGACAAATATGCCGGCTGGTACTCGGTGCGCGACGAGGCCTATTACGCCGAGGACGAGACGCAGCTCAACGAACAGAAGGTGCGCGTGGCCACCAAGACCGGCACGCCGGTCGAGTGGGTGGAGGAGGAGAGCTATTTCTTCCGCCTCTCCGCCTATCAGCAGAAGCTGCTCGACCTCTACGCCACGGTGCCCGACTTCGTGTTGCCGAAGGAGCGGCTCAACGAGGTCGCCAGCTTCGTGCGCGGCGGCCTGCAGGACCTGTCGATCTCGCGCACCACCTTCGACTGGGGCGTGAAGGTCCCGGGCTCCGACAATCACATCATGTATGTGTGGGTCGACGCGCTCACCAACTACATCACCGGCGTCGGCTATCCCGACACCGACAGCGATAAATTCCGGCGCTACTGGCCGGCGGCGCTGCACGTCATCGGCAAGGACATCGTGCGCTTCCATGCCGTCTATTGGCCGGCGTTTCTCATGTCGGCGGGCATCGCGGTGCCGCAGCACATTTTCTCCCACGGCTTCCTGTTCAACCGCGGCGAGAAAATGTCGAAGTCGGTCGGCAATGTGATCGACCCGTTCGCGCTGGCCGATGCCTACGGCGTCGATCCGCTGCGCTATTTCTTCCTGCGCGAGGTGCCGTTCGGCCAGGATGGCAACTATAGCCACGAGGCGATCGTCAACCGCATCAATGCCGATCTCGCCAACGATCTGGGCAATCTGGCGCAGCGCTCGCTGTCGATGGTGGCCAAAGCCTTCGGCGGCCGGTTGCCGGAGCCGGGTGCCTTCAGTGCCGCCGACAAGACGATTCTTGCCGCCGCCGACGCCATGATCGGCGCCGCGCGCGAGCACATGAAGACGCAAAGCTTGCACCAGGTGCTCAATGCGGTGTGGGCGGTGGTTGCCGACGCCAACCGCTATTTCGCCTCCGAGGCGCCCTGGGCGCTGGCCAAGACCGATCCGCGGCGGCAGGGCACCGTGCTCTACGTCACCGCCGAGGTCTTGCGATGCGTCGGCATCATGGCGCAGCCGTTCATGCCATCCTCGGCGGCGAAACTGCTCGAGCTTCTCGCTGTTCGGCCCGAGGAACGGAGCTTCTCCGAGCTTGACGGCAGCAAACGCATAGCTGGCGGACGGCCGCTGCCGGCGCCAGTGCCGGTGTTCCCCCGCTATGTCGAAGCCGAGCCCGATTCAAAAAGTGCCTGATAATGCTGGTCGATAGCCACTGTCATCTGGATTTTCCCGATTTTGCCGCCGAGCTCGACGCGGTCGTCGCGCGCGCCCGCGCCGCCGGCGTCGGGCGCATGGTGACCATCTCGACCCGCGTCAAAAAGCACGCGCAAGTCATAGGTATTGCTGAGAAATATCCCGATGTCTTCTGCTCGGTCGGCACCCACCCACACCATGCGGCGGAGGAGCCCGACATCGACGCCAAGACGCTGATCGCTTTGGCGAAACATCCGAAAATCGTCGCCATCGGCGAAGCCGGGCTCGACTATCACTACGACACCAGCCCGCGCCAGCAGCAGGCGAAGAGCTTCCGCCAACACATTGCCGCCGCACGGCAAACCGGGCTGCCGCTGGTCATCCATTCGCGCGACTGCGATGCCGATATGGCGCGGATTCTCGAAGAGGAAACCGGGCAGGGCGCCTTCACCGCGGTGCTGCATTGCTTCACCGGCGGCCGCGATTTGGCGTTCAAAGCCATCGAGTTAGGCCATTACGTCTCCTTCACCGGCATCCTCACTTTCAAGCGCTCCGATGAGCTGCGCGCCATTGCGGCGGCATTGCCGGGCGACCGCGTGCTGGTCGAGACCGACGCGCCCTATCTCGCGCCGCTGCCCTATCGCGGCAAACGCAACGAGCCGGCTTACGTCGTCGAAACCGCCAGGGTACTGGCGCAAGCCTGCGGCGTTGCCGCCGACCTTATCGCGCAGCGGACCACGGAGAATTTCTTCCGCCTGTTCAGCAAGGTGCCCCGCCACCTCGCGGACGCGGCATGAGTTTGACGTTCACGATCCTCGGCTGCGGCTCGTCCATGGGCGTTCCGCGCGTCGCGCTCGGCTGGGGCGCCTGCAACCCCAACAACCCGAAAAATCGGCGGCGACGCTGTTCGTTATTGGTCGAGCGCGGCGGCCACGCCGGCCGCACGCGCGTGCTGGTGGACTGCACGCCGGATCTTCGCGAGCAACTCCTCGATGCGCAGATCGACTGGCTCGACGGCGTGCTGTTCACCCACGAGCATGCCGACCACACCCACGGTATCGACGACCTGCGGCCGTTGTTCGTGCACAAGCGCCGGCGTGTCGATGTCTACATGGATGCGCCGACGTCGCACGTCATGCGCATCCGCTTCAGTTATTGTTTCGCCAGTCCGCCCGGCAGCGAATATCCGCCGATCGTCAGCGAGCATCGGTTGGTGCCGGGTGAGCCGGTGACCGTCGTCGGGCAGGGCGGCCCCATCGAGGCGCTGCCGGTGCTGCAGACGCACGGCGACATCCCCTCCCTCGGCTTCCGCTTCGGCAACGTCGCCTATTCGGCCGACATCAAGAGTCTGCCGGAGGAAAGCCTCGCCGCCATGGCCGGCCTCGACGTCTGGATCGTCGATGCGCTGCGTCCGACCCCGCATCCCAGCCACATGAACCTCGACGAGGCGCTCGACTGGATCGAGCGGGTCAAGCCGAAACGGGCGATCCTCACCAACCTGCACAGCGACATGGATTACGAGACGCTGCGGGCGAAATTGCCGCCGCATGTGGAGCCGGCCTACGACGGAATGCAGTTCGTTGTCGGTTCAGCTGCTAAGGGATAGATGGCCGTGGCTTCGATTGTCTCCGATCCATCGGTCTCTCGAATAATTGTGTAAAATCATCTGCTTTTGCGGCGTGCTTAAAGTAGCGGCGACTTAGGTTTGTGAAGTGAAACATCGCCCCTAGATGGGCGATGTTTCACTTGACAGACCCATTTCAGGCTCCTACAAGATTAGCCAATGGAGATAAGCCATGGCTAAATCTGTGCTTTCTGATGACCGCTTTCACAGCGAAGGAGCCGCTTTCGCTTATGTCGAAAAGCAGCTTTGGCCGCATGGTCCGCAATGCCCTTATTGCCGCGAAAACCAGCGCATTGGGCGCCTTGAAGGCGTGCGCAGCAAGCCGAGCAGGAAGAACCCGGAAGGCGTAGAACAACACGGCCTTTGGAAATGCTACGCCTGCCGTGGCAAGTTCACCGTTCGCGTCGGCAGCATCTTCGAAGACAGCCACCTGCCGTTGCGCATGTGGCTTCAAGCCATCCACTTGATGTGCGCCAGTAAGAAAGGCATTTCGACCCGTCAGCTTCAGCGGATGCTCGGCTGCGGCCTTAAGACTGCTTGGCACCTTGGACACCGCATCCGCGAAGCTATGGCACCTAGCGCCAATTCTGGCCCTCTGGGCGGCTCTGGAAAGACCGTGGAGGCCGACGAAACCGAACTCACCAAGTCGCGCAAGAGCAAGCGTAAGCCGGGCCACAAGCGCATTGATAACCCGGTAGTGCTGAGCCTTGTGGAACGCGGCGGCGACATTCGCTCCGTGACTCTCGATCATCATGGCGTCACCAAGCACATCCGTCAGATGCTTCACAAAGATAGCCGGTTGGTGACCGATAAGGCGCAGCACTACAAACTGCCGCCGGTAAAGAGCCATGAAGCCGTCGATCACTCCAAGTTTGAATGGGTGCGCGGAGACGTTCACACCAATACCCTTGAGGGGCTTTTTCAGCGTCCTGAAGCGCGGCCTTGTCGGCGTCTATCAGCATGTCGATAGCAAGCATCTCGACCGCTATTTGGCCGAGTTTGATTTCCGGCAGAACACCCGCGCGAAGCTTGGCATCAATGACGTGCATCGTGAGGCGCTTGCGATCCAAGGCGCAAAAGGAAAGCGCCTCACCTATGAAACAATTGAAATCCAGTAGGCGAAAGTGGAGGGAACCACAGCTACGGCTCCCCTTCGGAAAGAAAATCTGATATGCGTCGGGCATGGACACAAAATCCAAGCCCGACGATCCAAAACAATCGAAGCGTTTTATCGATGCTGCGCGCAAAGCAGAAGCAGATGAAACGGAAGAGGGTGCAGATAAAGCGTTCAAAAAGGTCGCTCCTTCCAAGAGGCGTTCCAGGACTTAATCACGTTCGGGCTTTAGTAAATTTCTCACGCGCCCCAATAACGGCTTACGTCGCGCTCTTTTTCTTTCTACCTCTCGCATTATTGCGCTTTTAAATTCAGTGAGCTTTTCAGGCGAAATAATAAAATTGTAATGCTGCCATGGTGACGGTGCGGCCCTAACGTTTTTTTGTGGCATCGGAATTCTAATTGTTCCGGGGAGTTTTGCTCTGCCGCGCTCACTGCCAAGAATGTGATATGCCCCGCCATCGGCTCCTTGAAGGCCGAAATAGTCTTTTTTGTCACCAGGAATAATTGTCTTAAGCACCAGCCGCAAATCGCGTGTGCCTTTCTGTTTTATATCGTTGAAAATGCGATGGGCATCGCCAAAATTTTCATGACCACTTTCAAGCACAAAATAGAGTTGCAAATCATCGGGGTCGCCAAGGCGGTAACGAAGAACATCGACAATTCGCAACAGGCAAAACCGAAAGCAAAGGCCGTATTTGCTATCAAGCTGAATTTCGGGTGGCCGCTCGTCCGCGATGTAGAATTTGTTGTAATCGGCGTAACTAAGGACGGTAGTAACGCCGAACATAGTATGCTGCTCGGTTATTTGAGCCGCGCGTTGCCGGAAAGCGAGTTTCTGATGGGCTTTCCAGCCTCGAAACTCGCCTTGCGAGTGTTTCATTTTTTTTGAGTGGTAGTATGTGAGATGGTTCTGAGCGAGATGCTTTCGCCAGTCGAAGTCAAACCCATTCCAGCCGTTCACATCGCCAACGAGGCATCCCATAAGCATGATAGGCGGCCCGTGGGTTCCGCTCTCGTCGATATATGCTGTGACGATCACAAACGGCCTCTCAGCCTCCCACTTGTGAAAAAGGGCCAAAGCCAAAGATGCAGTCGGTCCAATACGGGGGTTCATGGCTTATAGGCCCTCAGACTGGGTCCGTAAAGTGAAACATCGCCCCTAGATGTTCCATAATATGTCTTATGCGAATCCGCGCTGGGTCATCGCGGATTGCGCCTCTGTTTGCTACGGTCGCCCGCAATTCCCCGACGAGCCCAGCCCTTGAAGCCCTCCCGTGACATTGTCCGGCTGATCGAGATCATGGCGGCGTTGCGCACGCCGGGCTCGGGCTGCCCCTGGGACCTAGAACAGGACTTCTCGACCATCGCGCCCTATACGCTAGAGGAAGCCTATGAGGTGGCCGACGCCATTGCCCGCGGCGACCTTGGCGATCTCAAGGACGAACTCGGCGATCTGCTGCTCCAGGTCGTCTTCCACGCCCGCATGGCGCAGGAGGACGGCGCCTTCGATTTCGGCGACGTGGTCGAGGCCATTACCACCAAACTGATCCGGCGCCACCCGCACGTTTTTGCCGACGAGCAGGGTCGTACGGCGGAAGCGGTCAAAGGGCTTTGGGAGCGCATCAAGACCGAGGAGAAGGCCGAGCGCGGCACGCAAGCGGAGACGGGGGCGCTCGCCGGGGTGCCGCTGGCCCTGCCCGCATTGACCCGGGCATTGAAGCTGCAGACCAAGGCCGGCCACGTCGGCTTCGATTGGAACGATCCGCGCGCGGTGCTGGCCAAGATCCGCGAGGAAGCCGACGAGATCGAAGCCGCGCTCGATAGCGCCGATCGAGCGCACGCGGCGACGGAAGTCGGCGACCTGCTGTTTGCGGTGGTCAATCTTGCCCGTCATCTCGGCGCCGACCCGGAAGGCATCCTGCGCGGCACCAACCTCAAATTCGAGCGCCGCTTCGCCGCGATCGAAAAGGCGCTCGCCGCGCGCGGCAAGTCGCCGAGACAAGCAACGCTCGCCGAGATGGACGCGCTGTGGAATGCGGCGAAGGCAGCCGAGACCAAATAATCCCCGGCATTGCCAAAAAACTCCGTTCGTGCCCGCGGAAGCGGGCATCCAGACTTTGCCAAATCGCCCTGGGTCCCCGCTTGCGCGGGGACGAACGGAATTGGCCAGTGCCCCCGATTTGAAACTCAAGCGCTGAATTTCGCCTTGACCCTCGCCGCTTTGTCGGCGTCGGCGCGCACGTCGACCGCCAGCCGGCCGTCGTCGCGCATTTCCCGCGACAAGACTTCCGCGTGGCGGTAGAGCCAGCTCAGGCCGGCGCCGTCGGCCGGATCGAGCACGAGATGCAGCGTCTGCCGGCTCTCGCCGAGCCGCGCCTCGATCGCCGCAACGAGGCGATCCACCCCCTCGCCCGTCAACGCCGACAAGGCCACCGGACGCCGCTCGGCCGGTTGCCGCTCCGCCAAATTGGCCAGGCCCGCGCGGCCTTCGGCATCGAGCCGGTCGATCTTGTTCCAGACCTCGATCAGGCGGCGATCGGCCGGCGCGATGCCAAGCTCTTCCAGCACTTTCTCGACGTCGTGGGATTGCGCCTCCGAATCGGCATGCGACATGTCGCGCACGTGCAAAATCACGTCGGCCTCGACCACTTCTTCCAGCGTGGCGCGGAACGCCGCCACCAGCATGGTCGGCAGATCGGAGATGAAGCCGACGGTATCGGAGAGGATCACGCGGTTGCCGCGCAACAGTTCGACGGCCCGCAGCGTCGGATCGAGCGTGGCAAACAGCATATCCGCCGACAACACGCTTGCCGCGGTCATGCGGTTGAACAGCGTCGATTTGCCGGCGTTGGTGTAGCCGACCAAGGCCACGATCGGATAAGGCACGCGCTTGCGCGCCTCGCGGTGCAGCTTGCGGGTGCACTTGACCTTGTCGAGCTCGGCCTCGATGCGCTTGATGCGATCCTCGATGACGCGGCGGTCCGCCTCGAGCTGCGTCTCGCCCGGTCCGCCGAGGAAGCCGAAGCCGCCGCGCTGGCGTTCGAGATGCGTCCACGAACGTACCAGACGGCTCTTCTGATAATTGAGATGCGCGAGTTCGACCTGCAGCGCGCCTTCCCGCGTGCGCGCGCGGCGACCGAAGATTTCCAGGATCAATCCGGTGCGGTCGATGACCTTGGCGTTCCAGGCCTTCTCCAGATTGCGCTGCTGCACCGGCGTGACCGGGCAGTCCATCACTACGACCGAGGCGGCATGGCTCTTGGCGAGGCCGGCGATTTCTTCGACCTTGCCTTTGCCGATGTACGTCGCCGGGCGCACGGTGGCGAGCGTAACGAGCCCCGCCTCGACCACATTGAGGTCGATCGCGCGCGCAAGCCCGACCGCCTCCTCCAGCCGCGCTTCGGGTCCGCGCAATTCCGCCGAGGCGCGCGTTGCGCCCTTGATCCATGGTTCGATGACGACGGCGCGGCCGGTCTCCGGGCCCGACGGGCTCAGCCGGTTAACGCCCTCGTCGCGACGCCGAGGTTCCAACTAGGCCTTTTCCGGCGGAGCATCCTCGCCGCCTTCGAACAACTGGATCGGGTGACCGGGCATGATGGTCGAAATCGCGTGCTTGTAGACGAGTTGGGAATGTCCGTCCCGTCGCAGCAGCACGCAGAAATTATCGAACCAGGTCACCACGCCCTGCAATTTGACCCCGTTGACCAGGAAAATTGTGAGCGGGACTTTGCTTTTGCGAACATGATTGAGAAAAGTGTCTTGCAGATTTTGCGTACGCTCGGCTGCCATGGCCGGTGTTCCTTTTATTGCCCGCGTCTTTCGCGCGAGACCGTCGTTGCCCGAGCCGTTAACATACGGAATCGATCCCTATGCGCCGCCTTTCCCCTGCCTTGAGCGGACGCGGGCTCGGCAAACCACCATTAGATGGCAGGGCGGCGTCGGGCGCAAGCGTTAGTTCAAACGGCATTGTTCAAATGCCTGATGTTTAAGCAGTTTTCGGCCGACCGTCAGCCAAATTTTGCGTAGCGGTGATAGTCGCGGCGCAACCCGGTGGTGATGAGCCCCGGCGCGCCGTTGCCGACCGGACGGCCGTCGATGCGCACCACCGGCAGCACGATCTGGCTCGCCGAGGTGATGAAGGCTTCGCGCGCCGCGTAAGCCTCGTCGACGGTGAAAGCGCGCTCCTCGAAGGCCAACCCCTGCGCCTTGATGGCGTCGATGACGACCGACCGCGTGATGCCCGGCAGAATGTCGCGGCCAAGCGGATGAGTGATGAGCTTGCCGTCGCGCGCCACGATCCAGGCGCTCGATGAGGCGCCTTCGGTGACGCGGCCCTGGCGATCGACCAGCCAGGCTTCGCGGGCGCCCTGGTCGCGCGCCGCCTGCTTGGCCAGCACGTTGGGCAACAGCGCCACGGATTTGATATCGACGCGCTGCCAGCGGATGTCCGGAACGGTGACGACGGCCACACCGTCACCTGCGATCTGTTCGAGCTTGGCGAGATCGTTGCCGCGCGCCGTGACGACGACCGACGGCCTGGTGCCGGCCGGGGGAAAGGCAAAATCACGCCGCGCGACGCCGCGGGTGATCTGCACATAGACGATGCCGTCGCGGACGCGATTGCCGCGGATGGTTTCGCGCATGACAATGCCGAGCGCCGCAAACGGCATCGGATGCGCAATGCGCAACTCGTCGAGCGAGCGCTCGAGCCGCGCCATGTGGCGCGGTTCGTCGACCAGTCGGCCTCCCCTCACCTCGCAGACTTCGTAAACGCCGTCGGCGAACTGGTAACCGCGGTCCTCGATCGAGACCCGGGCCTGGCTGTGCGGCAGATAGCGGCCGTTGACGTAGGCGACCCGCGACATCGAGGGCTAACCTATTCCCAGCGCCTTGAGCTTGCGATGCAGCGCCGAGCGCTCCATGCCGACGAATTCCGCGGTGCGCGAGATATTGCCGCCGAAGCGGGAAATCTGCGCCACCAGATATTCGCGCTCGAACACTTCGCGCGCGTCGCGTAACGGCAGACCCATGAGCTGCTCGCCGCCATTGCCGTTGGGCATGCTCGGTACCATGGAGCCGACGTCCGGCGGCAGCATGCTGGCATTGAGCACCATGTCGGGATCGCCGCTGGCGAGGATCATCAGCCGCTCGATGTTGTTGCGCAGCTGCCGCACATTGCCGGGCCAGTCGTGCGACTGCAGCACCGCCATGGCGTCCTCGCCGATGCGCCGCTTGGGCAGGCCGGTCGCCTGCGAGATTTGCTCCATGAAATAGTCGACCAGGTCGGGGATATCCTCGCGCCGCTCGGCCAGCGGCGGCACCCGGATCGGCACCACCGAGAGCCGGTGATAGAGATCTTCGCGGAATTTCCCCTCGGCGATGGCCGCTTCCAGATTGCGCGCCGTCGACGAGACGATGCGCACGTCGACGGCAACCTTGGCACTGCCGCCGACGCGCTGGAAGGTCTGGTCGACCAGCACGCGCAGGATCTTGTTCTGCGTCTCGCGCGGCAGGTCGGCGATGTCGTCGAAAAACAGCGTGCCGCCATGCGCCTCTTCCAGCGCTCCGCTCTTGCGTGCCTCGGCGCCATTGGAATGATCGACACCGAACAGCTCGATCTCCATGCGGTCCGGCGTAATCGCCGCGGCGTTGACGACAACGAAGGGTCCACTGGCCCGGGTCGAGGCCTGATGGATGCTGCGCGCGGCGAGTTCCTTGCCGGAGCCGGAGGGGCCGACGATGAGAATGCGGCTGTTGGTCGGCGCCACCTTGTCGATCACCTGGCGCAACTGGCTGATTGCGGCGGAACGGCCGATCAGCGTCGGCGGCAGCGGCGCCAGTTGCTTGAGCTGCTTGACCTCGCGCTTGAGGCGCGAAGTCTCCAGTGCACGGTCGGCCACCAGGATCAGGCGGTCCGCCTTGAACGGTTTTTCGATGAAATCGTAGGCGCCGCGCTTGATGGCGGCGACCGCGGTTTCGATGTTGCCGTGGCCGGAGATCATCACCACGGGCATTTCCGGGTGCTCCTGCTTGATGGCGTCAAGCATCTGCAGGCCGTCGAGCTTGCTGCCCTGCAGCCAGATGTCGAGGAACACGAGGTTGGGACGCTGCGCGGCGATCGCAGCGAGCGCCTCGTCGCTGTTGCGCGCGCTGCGCGCGGCGTAGCCCTCGTCCTGCAGGATCCCCGCGACCAGATCGCGGATATCGGCTTCGTCATCGACAATCAGGATATCGGCGGCCATGGCGTTACTTGCTCATCGATGGTTGTTTTTCTTTGGCGGGAGCGTCGCCGTGGCCGGCGGCGGCAAAGCGTACGCGGACCCAGGCGCCGCGCTGGCCCGGGATTTTTTCGGCGGCGTCGCGCAATTCGATCGAGCCGCCGTGCTCCTCGACGATGCGGCCGACGATGGCGAGGCCGAGTCCCGTGCCCTTCTCGCGCGTCGTGACGTAGGGTTCGAGCAGCCGGCTGCGGTTCCCCTTCGGCAGACCGATGCCGTTGTCGACGACGTCGATGATAATGTCGTCGCCGTCACGGGCGGCAAAGACGTGGATCGAGCCCTTGCCGAGTTCGGTCGCCGGCACCGCCGCAATCGCTTCGCTGGCATTCTTGATGATGTTGGTGAGCGCCTGCGAGATCAGCCGCCGGTCGAACCGCGCCGGCATCGAGTCCTCGGCGACATCGGCCTCGATGTCGATTTCGGCGTGGCCGACGCGCATCAGGAACACCGTCTGCCGCACCGTGTCGGCGACGTCCTCGGCCGCGATCACCGGCTTGGGCATGCGGGCAAAGCGCGAAAACTCGTCGACCATGCGCTTGATGTCGTCGACCTGACGCACGATCGTGTCGGTGCACTGGTCAAAGACGGCGCGGTCCTCGCCGATGAGCTTGCCGTATTTGCGGCGCAGACGCTCCGCCGAGAGCTGGATCGGCGTCAGCGGGTTCTTGATTTCGTGGGCGATGCGGCGCGCGACGTCGGCCCAGGCCGAGGTGCGCTGCGCCGCCACCAGATCGGTGATGTCGTCGAGCGTGACCACATAGCCGTGCTCGGCCGATTGTTCGCTGGTGACGCGCACGGATAGATTACGCTCGCGGCCGTTGCGGCTGATGGTGACCTGGTCCTGCGTGGTGCGTTGGGCGCCGGATTGGACGGCGTCGGTAATGCCGGCGAGTTCGGGAAGGACTTCGACCAGCGGCCGCCCGAGCGCGTCGGCCTCGCTGCGGCCGATGAGTTTTTCCGCCGAACGGTTGAGGATGCTGACGCAGCCATTGCCGTCGACGCCGATGACGCCGGCGCTGGCGCCGGACAGCACCGCCTCGGTGAAACGGCGGCGGCTGTCGATCAGGTCACGGGCGCGCACCAGATCGTCGCGCTGGGTGCGCAGTTCCTGCGTCATGCGGTTGAACGTCTCGCCGAGATGGGCGAGATCGCCTTCCGATTGCCGCACCGGCACGCGCACGAAGAGATTGCCGGTTGAGACCAGGTTGGCGGCGCCGATCAGGCGACGGATCGGAGCGACCAGGCGATTGGCGAAATTCAGGCCAATCCATACCGCCGACAGCAGCACGATCAGCGCGATCACCGTGTACATCAACGCAAAGGCGACCTGCACGCCGATGCGGCGCGCCTCGATGGCGGCATATTCCTGGACGCTTGCGCGCGTCGCCTGCAGTTGCGGCACCACGCGCGGGTCGAGCAGCCGTGTGACGTAGAGGAACTTGTCGTCGTATTGGGGCAGCCGCATCATCGCCGCGACGTAGTTGGTGTCGGGCAGCAGCACGATCTGCGGCTCCTTGTCGGTGATTTGCGCCAGCGCGTCGTGGGGCGGCAGGGCGAATGTCTGATTGGTACGCACGTCGGCACGCGCGACGACGTTGAGATCCTTGTCGAGCACGATGACCGCGGCGAGCCCGCGGACCGAAGCCTGGAAGGTCAGGTACTGGGTCAGCCGCTCGCGGTCCTCGTCGAAGAACGGCTTGTTGCGCGCAATATCGAGCGCCATGATCATGATATCGGAGCGGGCGAACTGCGCGTGATCGCGCAGATAGTCCTCGGCGATGATCAGCGAGTTCTGGATGGCCGTATGCGTTCCGGCGGAAAACAGCCTATCGAGACCGCGGTCGAGCGTGACGCTGGCGACGATGGCGACCAGGATCGCCGGCACCGCGGCGACGATGGAAAACAAGGTGACGATGCGCACATGCAGGCGGGCGGCGGCGCGGCCGCTGCGGCGGGCCTGCACCACTTGCCAGACTTCGCGGGTGATGACGCCGAGCAGCAGCAGGACCGTCGCCACATTGGCGAGCAACAGCGACACCACCACGTTATGGGTGGGCAGGATCGGCGTCAGATCGGCAAGGACGACGAACGTGACGAAGGCCGACAGCAGCGCGAGGGCGACGGCGGCCGGGCCCAAAATGCGCACCTCCCCCCGCCTTGCGGGCGGAGCGGCCGGCGCAGTTTCGACAAGGGCGGCCTGCTCGACGCTCATGATCCCCGTCCGGCCTGGATGCCGGGCCTGAGCCCTCGAACGAAGAGGCAAGGCTTCTCGGCGCATCCAGCACTGATGCTTTTATACAACAATGTTGCTCAATTGTGACTAATCCGCGGCGCACGCGACAGAATATCTCGACCGGCCGGCGTTAATTGCCGCCGCGAAAGACCTGAATGTCGAGATCGCGGATTTTCTTTCGCAGCGTATTGCGATTGACGCCGAGAAGGTCGGCAGCGCGGATCTGGTTGCCGCGGGTGGCGGCCAACGCCGCGGAAAGCAAGGGATATTCGATTTCGCGCAGGATGCGGTGGTAAAGGCCGGCGGGCGGCATGCCCTCGTCGAAACTAGCGAAATAGGCCGCCAGATGGCGCTCGACCGCGGCGCTGAGGCTTTCCTCGGCGCGCGGCTCTTCGCCGCCGGTGGGCAGCGCCGGCTGGGCAAGTTCGGATTCGATCACGGCGGCGCTGATCGTTTCCTGCGGATAGAGCGCGGCGAGCCGGCGCGCCAGGTTCTCCAGTTCGCGCACATTGCCCGGCCAGCGATGGCGCTTGAGCCGCTCGAGGCCGGCCGGGTCGATCTGCTTGGCCGGCAAGCCCTCGCGCTGGGCCTGTGAAAAGAAGTGCCGGATCAGATCGGGGATATCCTCGGTGCGCTCCCGCAACGGCGGCAGCCGCAGCGGCACTACATTGAGGCGGAAAAACAGATCCTCGCGGAACAGCCCCTGTTGAATGAGCTGCCGCAAGTCCTTGTTGGTCGCGGCGATGATGCGCACGTCGCTCTTGATCGGCGTACGACCGCCCACGGTCGTATATTCGCCTTGCTGCAGAACGCGCAGCAGGCGCGTCTGCGCCTCCATCGGCATGTCGCCGATTTCATCGAGGAAGAGCGTGCCGCCCTCCGCCTGTTCGAAGCGGCCGGAGCTGCGGGTATTGGCGCCGGTGAAAGCGCCCTTCTCGTGCCCGAACAACTCGGATTCGATGAGATCGCGCGGAATCGCCGCCATGTTGATGGCGACGAAAGCGCCGCTGCGGCGCTTGCCGTAATCGTGCAGCGCTTTGGCGACCAACTCCTTGCCGGTGCCGGATTCGCCGGAAATCATTACCGTCAGGTCGGTCTGCATCAGCCGCGCCAGCACGCGATAGATTTCCTGCATTGCCGGCGAGCGGCCGACCAGCGGGATATTCTCCAGGTCTTCGCTCTTGGCCGCTGCCGGCTTGCGCTCCTTCGGCTCGGACATGGCGCGGCCGACAATGGTGATGAGCTCTTTCAAATCGAAAGGCTTCGGCAGGTATTCGTAAGCGCCACGTTCGGAGGCGCGGATCGCCGTCATGAACGTGTTCTGCGCGCTCATGATGATGACGGGCAGGTCGGGCCGCGCCTTGCGGATGCGCGGGATGAGATCAAAGGCGTTCTCGTCCGGCATCACCACGTCGGTGATGACCAGATCGCCGTCGCCCTGGCTGATCCAGCGCCACAACGTCGCGGCATTGCCGGTCAGGCGCACCTCGTAGCCGGCGCGCGACAAGGCCTGGTTGAGGACGGTGCGGATCGCGGCATCGTCGTCGGCGACCAATATGCTTCCGCTCGGCATCGCCCCTACTCGCCCTGCACAGACGGTGCGTCTTCGGCAATGGCGCCGTCGCCCGCATAGACCGGCATCAGCACCCGGAAGATCGTGCGCCGCGGCTGCGATTCACACTCGATGATGCCGCCGTGATCGCCGACGATTTTGGCAACCAGCGCCAGACCAAGCCCGCTGCCCGTCGGCTTGGTGGTGACGAAGGGATCGAACAGATGCGGCATCAGGTCGTCCGGCACGCCCGGCCCATTGTCCTTGACGCAGAATTCGAGCGGCAGCGACACCCGCGCCTTGCTGCCCGGCACCGACAGACGAACACCCGGGCGGAACGCGGTGGTAAGCTGGATCTCGCCGTCGATTGCGTTTTCGCCGATCGCCTCGGCGGCGTTTTTCACCAGGTTGAGGAAGACCTGGACGAGCTGGTCGCGATTGGCAAGCACCGGCGGCAGCGATGGATCGTAGTCTTCGACAAACTTGATGTGACGGGCAAAACCGGATTGGGCCAGCCGCTTCACATGATCGAGCACGACATGAATGTTGACCGGCTCGCGCTCGACCGGGCGTTCGTCGGCAAAGACCTCCATGCGGTCGACCAGCTTCACGATGCGGTCCGTCTCGTCGCAGATCAATTTGGTCAACGAGCGGTCATCGTCACCGGCCGATTGCTCGAGCAGTTGCGCGGCGCCGCGAATGCCGGACAGTGGATTCTTGATCTCGTGCGCGAGCATGGCGGCGAGCGCGATCACCGAGCGCGCGGCACCGCGATGGGTCAATTGCCGGTCCATCTTGTCGGCGATGGTGCGCTCCTGCAGCACGACGATGACATGGCCGGGATATTCGGGCAGCGGCCCGACATAGAGATCGACCAGCCGCTCACCCGGATTGCGTGGCGTGGCAAGGTCCACCTTGTATTCGTTCACCGCTGCGCCGCGCTGGCGCACCTGCTCGATCAGCGGCAGCAGCGGCGAGCCGAACGGCACCAGATCGCGGATCATGTGCCGGCGCAGCATCGGGATCGAGGCTTCGAAGAACTGTTCGGCGGCGACGTTGGCGTCGGCGATCTTGCCGTCGG
>Ga0335083_10000413_pt1 | contig 66452 bp, 91 predicted proteins | sample Lox_Sample_42_FD_206716 | JGI IMG/M metagenome (GOLD analysis project Ga0335083, IMG submission 206716) | Soil microbial communities from Loxahatchee National Wildlife Refuge, Florida, United States - Lox_Sample_4.2 | ecosystem: Environmental > Terrestrial > Soil > Wetlands | place: USA...
CATTACCATTCGCACCATTGGGTTTCCCAAGCGGTACACTACATACGATAGGCCAGACAAAAGACGATCTTTTGATTCGCTGTTCGGCAACGCTGAAACAACAATTATGGCCTCGAACATTTGACGTGCGTAAAAATCGAATGGCTCTGGAACTCGTTCAATGTGCTGCATCGTATATGTCCCGTTACTACTTTTTTGCAACGTACCAATGCTCGCAGTCATTGACCGAGCAATAGCCGCATAGCCCACTTTTCGTTTTCACGAACTCACCGCTCTTGCGCTTTTCCAGTATCTCGCCCATCAGGCGACAGATTGTCTGCCAGGTTTTGGCCGTGTCGGACAGATCGTAAAGCGGGCTGATGCGATTTTCCTTGAGCCACGTATAGCTGCCGACGATCTTCTTGAGCTGTGGATGCTTGGCATGCAGCAGGACGGCGTTGGTCTCCAACTCGAACGGGTCTTCGTAAGTTGACTTCCCCGATTTCCAATCGTTGATATAGGCCGTCTCGCCCTTGACGATTGCCAAGTCCGCCTTGCCGCGGAACCACACTGAGCCGTCCCAGAAACCGACCGCGTAGCCATTGGCATTGATGCCCAGTTTTTGCTCGACGACCGCGCCCGCGCCGTCGAACGGCTTGGCAAAGGTCTCCCATTGCTCCATCGATTGCGGCAGGGGCTTGCCGCCGCCAACACGATACTCGAACGCCGAGTGAATTTCGTTGCCCCATTTCATCTCCGGCGTCTCGACGAACGGCTGGTCTTTTTTGATGTATCTGCGAAACATTTGATGTTCGCAGTTCTTGTAGGCACTCAGAATAGAGTAGGTGCCGACGAACGGGCGCCGGTCGAGAAACGGAGGGATGTCGAGCGCGACGTTCACGCAAAAATCTTCCCGAGTGCGGTCAGCAGCCGCGCGCGGCCCGGCTTGCCGGCATCTTGCAACATGCCGATCATCTTCTCGAATGCCGGCATGTCGGCTTCCTTCAGCTCGCTCGCCGCAGCGAGGATGGTTTGCAGATCGAACTTGGGGGCGCGGGTCTTGACCGCGGCCTTCTTGCGCTTCTGCCGTGGCTGCGCGGCGGGCGGTTCCTGCGCGGGAGTCTCGGCCTTGGCTTTACGCTTCTGCCGCGGCTGCGGCGTTTCCGGCTGAACCGGCGGCGACGGCTGGAAGGGGGCGAAAGGCGTTTGCGGCGTTTCGTTCATCGATGGGCTCCACAGGGTTGCAGCGGCATAACCACGTAAGTAATACACTATAGTACGAATGATGTCCAATGGAAATTTCGGCGATGTGCCAGCCACATTTTAGGTAGTCAAGCACCTGTTCGTGACGGACTAGGCGATACTCTTTATTTAGAATATCTCTCACCGAGCGATCCTTCGCAATCGAGTGGTATCCCCGGCAGCCAGTTCGGCGTGCGCTTCATCTCGTTCATGCAGATTTGCAAGTGCTGCTGTTCGCGACCGTCCTTGGGGATCAGCACGACCAGTTCATCGTGCGTCCGCATGACGATCCTATAGCCAAGCGCCTTGATTCTCAACATTGCTTGCATCATGACGACGCGGGCCAGCCACTGGATGACATTTTCCACAAATTTGGTGTGATAAAGATCGGTCCAGCCATTGCGCGTGCGGAAGCGCCAATATCCATCCCATTTGAACTCGGCCAATTTGGCACGTTCGTCATCGTCCGGCACATGATATTCGAGCGTGTCCTTGGTAATCGGGCGGCCGTAAAATTGCGAGGCAATGCCCACGTAAGGGTCCTTGCCTTCGCGAAAATTCTGAATCACATCTTCCTGGCCGGCGAGATAATTGAGCAATCTCGCTTCGATCTGCGACAGATCGACCGGTGCCAGCAAAAAACCTTCCGGCGCCATTATCGAACGACGGAGAGGCGAGCTTTGCTTGGGGTTTTCGGGATCGGTGCGCTTGAAATTCTGCCAGTTAGCACCGTCACCACCGGAGTCTCTCGTCGTGTGAGCGCCAGCGTAGCGCAGGTAAACCGGCATAGGTCCTCGACGCGCCATCCAGCCCAGCGTCTCGGCGCGCGTTTGCAGGATCGTGGATTTGACGCCGAGACGGGCTTCGGCAAGCGCGCGGATTCTATCATTATCATCTTCCAGCAGGTCCCTCATGAACTGATCGGTTTTGGCGAAGGCGTAGATTTGCTTGTTCTTGCCTTCCTTCAACTCGGGTTCCACGCCCTCGTCGCGCAGCAACTGCGCGAAGCGGTCGGCGGATTGCAGATCGGCTTCGCTGACATTGAGATCGGCCAGCCGTGTCGTTTTGTTTTTTTCTTCGTCCAGCCAGAGCTTGCCGAGCAGGTCGATATCGCCGCGCAGGCAAGGCTCGGTAAACAGACGCACGGTCGAGTCGATCACGTCGAACTCCTCGCGCGGAAAATTCTTGCCGAGAATGTTGAACAACTGCCACGTCAGTTCTACGTCATGGATGGCACCATCCGCCACCTGTTTCTGCACGGCGGGATGCAGCTCATGCCAGTGCTTGCCCTTGAACAAATTATACGGAACGGTCTTGGCCGCGAGAGCGAAATGCTTGGCAAGCGAGTCGAGACCAACCGACAGATGATTGCCTAAAAGCAGTCGCGCCATGCTGAGCGTATCGAACCAGAATTTGGGTTTGATGTCGTAATGGTGCGAGAGGATCAAGCCGTCGAATTGTCCGTGATGACAAAGGACGGCATTATCTTCAAGCGCAATTTTGAAACCCGAATCGCCAAGTTCATCGCCAGGAATCCAAACAGTTTTTGAATCTGGACGCCATTTTACAGCACAACCATGTGCTTCGAATCGTGTATCGCGAATGTAGGCTTCGGTCGTCATTTTCGACAACGTGTACTCGTCGTCGAAGTAGGTCTCGAAATCAAGCGTGATGATATTCATTCAAACACAAGTCGATAACCGACGCCCCATACTGTCACTATTTTTATGTTCAAGGGCTTTAATTTTTTACGAAGATTACATACAATAACATCGATCGTTTTTTCTTCGATTTCGCTATCATTACCCCAAACATTTGAAAAAATGGCATCGCGCGTCGCTATTTTTGGAAAAATCTTAAATAGTGTTTCGAACATTAGTGCGTGTTGTACTGACAAACGTACAACTTTTTTATTGCGTTCGAGATGCAGCAAATCAAACGTAACACCTTCTTTCGTTCGCGCATCTTCAAAAGGACGACCACACTCGCTGCAACATTTTTGTACACGAAAATCGCGTTGAACGTATGTCATTTTATGATTCCCAATCAAAATTTTTGCCCGAATTCAACTGCGCCTCGACACCGGCACAGGCCATGCGGAAACGTTGGAACACCCACGGCGCGACCTTGGCAGGCTTGCGCCGCGTCGCATTGGGCGGCGACTGACCGAGCAACATCCAATACACACTACGCCGGCCGTAGCCGGTCAGCTCGGCCAATTGGTCGGCGGACAAATTGCGTTTATTCATCCAGGCGCGGGCGCGTTCGTATTCGGTCATGCGAAAGAAAATACACAGCGGCTTTTGCCTGTCAAGGTACTAAATCGTAATACATGCAAAACGCAACAAAATTGCGCGTGTATTTCTTGACGGTTCCGTGACTTTGCGCGACCATCCGTTGCTTTGAAAAAGCCGCCCGGCTGGGGGCCAGGCGGCGAAGGCGGTCGTCACTGCGAGAGGTAACGGCTCGTATGGTGGCACGCCTGCCCAGCGAACGCAAGGGGTAGTCGGTGCTGCTCGATCACGCGCTCCAGTACGCCGGCCGCGGATGGCCCGTTTTTCCCCTATCACTGAGCAAGGTGCCATTTAAAGGCACGCACGGTCACCTCGACGCCTCGACGGATGTACAGACTATCCACCGGCTCTGGAAAGGGCGCCCGAACGCCAATATTGGGCTTGCCACCGGGCGGATCGTCGTCATCGACCCGGACGGTCCCGAGGCATTCCAGCGCCTGGTGGCGATCGGCGTGCCGCACGGCGGCTGGCCGCGCACCCTGACCGCCAAGACGCCGCGGGGCGTCCATCTCTACTATCTGGCGCCGGACGGTATCGAGATACGATCCTACAACGAGCCGCGCGCCAAAAAGGGCGATCCCGGCATAGATATAAAAGGATCAGGCGGTTATGTCGTCTTGCCGCCAAGCAGGATCAAGAAAGGAACGGAATATTTTGAATATAAATGGCTTTTGGACGTTCCTGTAGTAACACTTCCGCAATTCGGTCTCGACTGGATCAATTCTCTGAAAGGCATTAAAGATCAAAATGTTAACAATGCTTTTTTGTCAACACCGTTACCGCATTATCTGGCCCAATCCAAGCTCAATACCCAACAAAATCAACAGACTATAACCAAACGTGCAAGTGCCGCGCTAGGTCCGGTCTGGAGCGAGCGAGAGGAGGCGCGTATCCGATCGGCGCTCGCCGCCATCCCGGCTGTCGGCTACGACCGCTGGGTGACGGTCGGCATGGCATTGCATTCCCTCGACTGGGACAGGCCGGACGGCACCTCCATCGGCTTCGAGCTGTTCGACGCCTGGAGCGCCAGCGCACCGGAGCTATACAGTCTCGACGGCACCGAGAAGAAATGGGCGTCGTTCGGCCGCAACGGGCGCGGCGGTGTCGGGCTCGGAACGCTTTACCATCTGGCCGAGCAGCACGGCTGGAATGGGCTGCTGCCACGTGCTGACGACGAACGGGAGGTGATGTCTCATTCCTCCGACACCGATGCCGGGCCAAATAAGAACGAGCCCCATCCGGTATTCTCTACGCCGGGTGGGGCTTTGCTTAATGGGCAGTTCAATGGCGAGTATGCACTGCCCGACGAGCTGTCACGACCGGTCAACGACTCGCCGCTGATCGATCTCAACGCTCGCTATGCCTGCATCGGCGATCTCGGCGGCAAGTGCCTGGTGTTGGGCTGGGTGCCGTCCAAGGTCGACGACAGCATCAACGTGCCGTCGTTCCAATCGTTCAAGTCGTTCGCCGAGCGCTTCGCCAACCGCTACATCCGCGTGCGCAAACAGAAAGGCGAGGAGGAAGTCGAGGAGCCGGTACAGATCGGCACCTACTGGCTGAAATGGCGGCGGCGCCGCTCATTCGAGGGCATCGATCTGGTGCCCAACGCGCCGGAGACCCTGCCGGGCAACATGCTCAATCTGTGGCAAGGCTTTGCTGTCAAGCCTGCGCCGGGCCGGTGGGAACGCATGCAGGCACACATCGCCGAGATACTCGCGGAAAGCAATGCCGATTGTCTCGATTACATCACGCGCTGGTCGGCCTGGGCGGTGCAGCATCCCGGCGAGCGCGCCGAGGTGGCGCTGGTATTTCGCGGCGACAAGGGCGCCGGCAAGGGCACGTTTGCGCACGCCCTGCGCCGCATGTTCGGTCAGCACGGCTTACATATTTCCAATGCCAAGCATCTCGTCGGCTCGTTCAACGCGCACTTGCGCAACTGCTTGCTGCTCTACGCCGACGAGGCTTTCTGGGCTGGCGACAAGCAAGGCGAGTCGGTACTCAAGGCGCTGATCACCGAGCCGGTGCAGATGATCGAGCAAAAGGGCGTCGACGCGCAGCAGTGGAAGAACCGCGTGCATCTGATCATGACGGCAAACGCCGAGTGGGTGGTGCCGGCATCACATGACGAGCGGCGCTATGCCGTGTTCAACGTGTCCAATCGGCGATTGAAGGATGAGAAATATTTTGCCGCGCTGTACAAGGAACTGCGCGAAGGCGGCTTGGCGGCGATGCTGCACGATCTGATGCAAGTCGATCTCAAGGACTGGCACCCGCGCCGCATCCCCAATACGGAAGCGCTGCGCCAGCAAAAAGCGCGGTCGATGTCATTACAGGAATCGTGGTGGGAGAGTCTGTTGCAGGAAGGCTGCATCCCGGCGGCGCCAAAGGACACGCCTGACATTGCGATGGCGCATTATCTAATGAACCATGCACGCGACTTCGCGCCGCGTTTGAAAGATTTAAGCTCGGCCGCCCTTGGCCGGTTTTTGGCCGAGCATGGTTGCATCAAATTGCACCGCGCGACCGGCAACGCCTGGCGCTTCCCCGAGCTGCCGCAGGCAAGGGCGGCATGGGAGCGGCGTTACAATGGCTGGAGGTGGGAGATGCAGACCGAGCGGTGGAGCACGAAGCAGCAGTAACTGCTCATTAAGGATCGGCGGATATTCGGTTTATGACATACTCATTCAGCAAATTGGCAAGATCTTTCTGTGTTGACCTCAAAATATCGAGCTGTGCTCCATCAGTCGTGACAGCCTTATGGGCTGAAATCATATTTAGGATTGCACTGGCAAGCGCACCACCGGCTGTCGGGTCTTTCTGTGGTTCGTACATTTTCCCTCCAATCGTTTATAGCCCATCAACGCGGGCCTTTACCTCGTTCCTGATACTACCCTATCCGCAAGTCGAAGATCGGCTATTGCCTCCGCAATCAGTTTACTAATTTCTTCTTGCGAGGCGTCTTGCAGCGTTTTTCCCTCGGCTTGGAGCTGCGCCATCACACAGACCATAACCATGTTCTTATCAATCATCTGCGGCCTATTTTGACTGGCGAGACAAAACATCATCTCGCATTTGCAGTGAGAGTGTTTTCCCCGCCTCCTCGACTTTGCGCAGCCGCTCGATCTCATTAGCGGCAGTCTCGCAAATTTCGTATGGTACGACGGCGCCGTTGTTGTGTTTCTTCGGCCACTCTGGGCCGAAAGCTCGTAGTCGTTCTACTATATCCGTCATCTTACGTGCCTCGTCCTCTGATTTATGGGCAACATTAAGCATGTCTTTTTTGTTCATCGTATCCACAATGCGTTGCGTCTGCTCTCTAACAAACTGTTCGTGCTCTTTGGTGTGGGGCGCGGAGAACGGGAAGGCGTCGCACACCCGAACGCCATCGCGTAAGATGCTTAGATAGCCGCCGTGCTTGCCGTAAGTATTATCGTGAAGCTGCCACATCGAAAGTGCTCCCGTTAACCGAGATTACCCGTCCATCACTAAGCATGATTTCGGCTAGTCGCTCGTCAATCCAGCGCTGAAATACCGCGCCCTGAGCGACATAATTGTGCCACCAAACGACGAGATTCCCGCGCTTTAGGTCTGACTTTTTCATAGTGGCCTCTATCTCGTTTTTGACTGTGGCTGCTTTTCAGGTCGGCGGTCGGCGCAGTCAGGACATTGGACGGCGTAAGGTTCCCAATCGGCGTCATAGACGACATAGCCGCGCCCCTCGCACGTTTTGCAATAGAGCGGGTTGGGGATCATCTCGGGCTGCGCTTCGTGGGGCATCGGGGCTATTTTGCCTTAAAAACGGTTGCGTTGTCTTGGTATGCGGCGGCAACGCTTCCAGTTAGCGCCGCCATGTTAAGCAGTGCGACGCTTTCTGCATAGTTGCCATCCTTCGTCGCCGCATCAGCAGCCTCACGGAGACGCTTTGTCGCGTTCTCCCAGACCTTTGAATGTTCGTGTGCTGTCATGGCGGGCTCTATATCCAGAGATCGTAAACTATATATGCGGCGAACGCGCAAAGACCCGCCAGCATTCCGGCCATTCCAATAAAAAACACGTAACCGAAGCCTAATGGCATTCCTATTGCAGCAGTCGGGCCTGCAATCATCAATTCCGTTAGAATAATTTTTTCGACGGTCGTCATAACCGGCCTATCGCTCCAGAACTGGAGTTTCGCTCAGAGCGTCGATCATATTGAGAAGATCAAGCCCTTTCGCAATGCGCTTTGCCTCTTCCAGGCCGTCTGTGATGCAAACGGTGAAATATTCACCGGAGTAGCAAACACCTTCCTTACCGCGGTCTGGATTGGGGCCAAGCACGGCGAAATGAAATTCACTACGCTGCTCAACCACATGGCGTTTACGCACCACCTGATAGTGCGTCGCCTTGTGCTGCTTGGGATTGGCTTCCTTGATGGCGGCAACTGACATGGCCCGTCTCCCTTTTGATGACCGTATATAGGCACAGTCAATTTGACTTGTCAAGTAACCTGTGCTACCCGTATTCGCGAATGAGCACAAAGCCCAATATTCGATCCCTCTGCCATCCCGTCGCCCGACTTGGCGAGGCGGCTCAACTCGCCGCGCTTACCGGGGAAATCTACTATTTCAAGGATCGAAAAGAGCTAATCCGCTCGATCCGGCCCGGAACAATCATCGAGGTGGTCGAGGCGTATCTGCTGGCGACAGACGGCGGACGGTCGGATTCACGAAAGCGTGACTGGCTGAAAACTGTAGACGAGATCGAGGACAAGGGCGGCATCATTGTCGAGATGCGGACAGGACTGCGCTCCGATAAGCCCAAGGAATGGCGGCAAGTGCAGGCAATGGCCTTTGAGCAAATCGCCCGTTCCGGCAAGGGCCGCAATTCATCGGCCAACGGCAAGCTATCGAAGGGTGCCCCGCGCTGGAACCCGACGCCAGAGCAACGGGACGTGGCGGAGCGGCAATGGTTCAGCCGAAAGCACAAAACCGATGATGAGCGCATGGCCGCAATTCAGGATAAACTAGGGAAGTCCGCGCCGAGCCGGACGACAATGCGAAAGTATTTTGGCTCGCCATACGCGACCAGGAACTAGAACAGCAGGAGATTTTTATGAACCGACGAGAATTGCACGTAGCGGCGCGTTTGATATTTGCGGCGCAATGGGGGCCTTCCGGGTTCAAATATTCTACGAATCGCCGTTCAGATTGGCGCTCTAAGGATGCGCGCCGCGCCGTCGAATATCTTGCGACCAAATATGATTTAGTCCGAAAAACAAAGAACCCGTAGGAGTTTGGCGTGGCAAAGACGGCTGACGATATCATGAACAAGATGGGTTTTCCTGCGAGCGAGCAAGGCCACTACGTCACGTTGCTTCGCGCTAGCATCGAACGCCAAGTGCGGGATCACGGGCTTGCCGGCGCGAGCTACGGTTCCTGGGCCGGCAACCCAGATGCGGAGGAACGCGCGCGGGCCTTCTTGGAAGTAGAATGGGCTATCGCACACGGGCACTCATATCAAACGGAATGCCTAGACGACTTTCCTATCAACCGTTATTTCAGCACGCGCGATATGCGCTGGCACTACGAGTTCAAGCCGTGTCGCATCGCGCCGTGGCTGCGCGATCAATGGCGCGTGCTTTGGTTTCACTTTCGGGTGACGCGCGACCGGCTGCTAGGTCGCACCAATCCGTTCGCAAATTAGGAGGAATTGATGCCTAGCAATATGCCGCCAGGATATAGCGATGAAGGTAATGCGCCGCCCGAGCGCGGAGAAGAAACAATGCTCTATGAAGAATTGCGCGGTCTGTTCGATAAATACCGCGCATGGCTAACCAAGAATTTGGAAGATTTTTGGACAGTCGAAGATCAGACGGCCGCCGCGAACATCTGCAACGAGATGGAAAAATTACTCGTCAGCATGGAGGGTCCACTTTGAAAATTAAATATTGGTGGTCAGAAGATCGAACGTGGTTTTGCATTCTTATCGATGATGGTGTCAGTAAAGCAACTGTCAGCTTGACTCCATCGGAGGCTGGCGACTTGGGCGCGGAAGCTATTGCGCCGCCAACAAACGCCGAAACCTTGGCCGTTCTCGCAAATACATTGAATACTTAGGAGTGTCGGCGGTGCTGATCAATCTATATATGAAAGTGTTGCGCTGGCGATGGGAAAGGTTGACGCGCACGACGATGCGTTCGGGCTTCGCCTATCTATACATGAGTCATTATCTTAATGAGGAGTGGGAGAAATGCATCGCAGACCCAATCCTGCGATCAAAACTCGGAATTGAAGTCCGCAATAATCCGAACGCAACTTGCTTTTAGGGAGAGTTTGACGTGGCTCATTGGCGCAAGTGCTCAAAGTGTGGACAAGATTTTCAGGTGAGCTATGCCACGCCTGGGAGTTCTAAATCGCCAATGTGCGAATCGTGCCTCGTAGATGAACTTGAAAATTATCCAGTCTTGCCGCCGCGCGTTCGGCGTAGGACGGAGACAAATTAGGAGAATCCAATGCTTGAGATAGATCGCAAAGCGCAGCACCGATTGATGGCACTCGATGCCACCAACAAAATTCAAGAGGCGGTCGGCCTCGACGACAAGTGGAAGGGACTAATTGAGAACACGATCTATACGCTGTGCGAGGACTGCTACCGGCGCGGCGTTCAATATCCGCCGCTAATCATTCCGCCGCGCGCTTACCGTTGAAACTTTAGGAGTTTGCCATGACGGACATTTCTGGTTGGCCAGAGACGGTCCACATAATGAAAACGCTGGACCGCAATCCCTGGACCGGCGAAGAACGAGATTTCCCAGTCGAGCGCATCATGGTGCCGCTGAACGAATATCAAATGGGCAATCTGATCGACGCAATCTCGCAAGCAGAAGATAATGGCGATTGGTTCGGAGAGTTTTGCGCCATTGTGGCCCGGGCCATGCAGGTCGCCGGCATCAAGCAGCTAACAAGCAATCGGGGTCGCACCTTTACTTTTGAAGACGTGGCCTGCGGCAGAATCCGCAAATCGACTGACATTTAAGGAGAATCCGGTGCGCGTGATCGTCTGTGGCAGTAGGAATTGGGGCGAGTATCCCGATCAGCGCGAGAAGATTTACGCTGCGCTCGACGCTATCCATGCCGAGACGCCAATCACGTTCCTGTGGCACGGCAACGCGAAGGGCGTTGATACTGTCGCCGGAACATGGGGCGAGATCAAGCAAACGATCTGCGTCTGTCCGGTCCCTGCCGAATGGTCTAAGTATGGCGATCGCGCGGGGCCGATCAGGAACAAAAACATGCTCGGGCAGGGAATTGATTTGGTGATCGCCTTTCCTGGCGGTAAGGGCACCACGAATATGATCGCGCAAGCGAAGCGAGCTGGCGTTCCCGTTAAGCAGATAGCAACTTAGGAGCGGCCATGCGCGACGAAACGACATCCGAGCATATCGCGCGAGACATGCGCGAGGGTCGGTTTCCGCAGCGGTCGGAACCGCAACAAGTTGAAACGCCTGACGATATCGTTGGTCACAAAACGTTCGACACCGGAGAGACGGACGAGACGACCGGATTCCCAAAGCTGCGCCATGAGCCATTGACGCGCGCCGAGGCAGACGCACTGTGGGATGCCTGCAAAGCCGCCGAAGCTGATCGCGCTGCGAGGATGCCGGATGAGACGGCTGCACTCCGTGCCATGCAGGATGCCTACACTCGGCTCAAAGAGCTTGGATGGCGCGAAGGCATCTATTCACCAAGGGACGGCTCAATCTTCAAAGTGATAGAACTCGGTTCAACTGGCATCTTCGATTGTGATTGCCGGGGCGAATGGCCAGATTGCACCTGGACGACCTACGATGAGCGCGACGCTTATCCATCGTCGCAGGCCCCGGCATTGTTCAAACTTTTGCCAGAAGCGCAGGCCGCATACGATGCGAAGATGGCGGCGGCGAGAGAACGCTACGCTGCCGAGTGTGCGGAAAATCATCACGATATTTAGGAGGCCGGAATGGACTGGATCGAGATTGTAGAGGATGGCGAGAATATCACATCCAAAATGCCGCCTGACGAAACCATCGTCGAGGTCAAACTTAAGGACGGCACAATCTGTCCGGCTTGGTACTCGCAGAATATTCAAGAAGCGGGCGACTGGGATTTCGTGCCGATTGAGCCGGGGACAGATGAGCCTGATTTAATGGCCGATAGCCTCGCTGCGAACGTAGCCGCGTGGCGTCCGCTAAACGCCACGATATAGAGGAGCGGATAATGAATAGCGTATGGATTGCCATAATGCTCGTGTGGGGCGACACACCGTTCATTCTTGGCCAGCCTGCTATCGTCAGACCTCATGGCCCAGCGGTATTTGTCGAACGTGAGGCTTGCCTTGTTGAATTGGAGAAATGGAAAAAAGACCAGCCGAAGATTTTCGAGCGAGTGACGATGCCAAACGGCGATCAGTTCATTCCGCAAGCTTCTTGTTTGAAGTATACTATAAATAAATAGGAGCCGATCATGGCCGTATTTGGCGAGTTCCTCGACCGCATATTCAGCAACGATGCGAAGTGGCCTTCCCGTCCCTGGCATGAAGTCCCGCCGGGATCACGCACACAAGAGCAACGTGATGCCTGCGCCGCTGCTGGTTATCGACCTTATATGCCCGTCAGCGGAGCTAATGGAGTTGTGATTCCTGGGCCGTATTCCAAGGATTGATGACCGCTGCTAAACAACTGAACGCTACTTTTCGTATTCCTCTGCCGTCATTTCGAGTTGACGAATGAATACATCGCCGTCGAATTGAGAATGCCATGGCGACTTAATATATGGGCATCCTGGGATTCTCATATCCCATTTTTCTTCCAACACCCAACGGCCTTGATCTATTGGGAATGTGCGGCGATAGATCAAACCCGGCTCGTTCTTCTCGGTCATTGCTTACGGCCCATATACGATGCTGACTTAACCGTACATCATTGGCGGCGGTAGATTAGGTTCTCTGCCCTCTACTTTCGCTCTTTTCCTCCTATCGACCACGCACCACCCTCAATGATTTCAAAGGGGTAGATTTAACCATTCGTTACTGCTTCGTACTACGCTCAATTACTCGCCGTGTAAAGCGCGCGGCGACAGGCGCCAGATCGCCCAGCCCAGCGCCAGGCCGTAGCCGAGATGGTAGAGCACGGTCACGCCAGCGCTCCGTCCTTTTGCCGCTGGAAGTCGTCAAGGCCGGCATAATGTGCCCTCGCGGTGCGGATCGTCGCCTGCGGGTGGCGGGTCAGCAGCTCGCGGATCACATTGTCGTGAGCGGCCGAGCTGGCATATAGAGCGCTGCCGGCGGCGCGCAGCAGCACAAAACGGACCTTTGTATGCTCGCGCCACTTGATGCGGGCAAAGCAACCGGCGTCCGCCGCGGCGCGCTCAACGCGCTTGTCAAAATAAAGGTCGGGGGTCGAGAGGCGGATTTCCATTATTGTATCGCTCCTATCCAATAGCCGATGCAGGCTGCGGCGATCGACAGGCCGAGAGCTGCGCCGACGATAAAATGACAGACGGCAAGGGCGAGGCGTTCGGGGGTGGTCATATTACAGCCACCGATGTTTGAGTGCGTAGCCGGCGCACTCAAACCATTCGCGTCCGGGCTTGTTCCAATTCGGCTTTTCTTTCTTGCCGCCTTGATGCCAGTAGAACTTATCGGCGTTGTAGATTGCCTTGCGCAACGCGTTTGCTTCCTTGCCCGTTCCTGTCTCGGCTTCTTGGCCAAATAGAGCATAGCCAAGCGAATGGACGATGTGAAAACCCATGTCCATGCCACAACCGCCGACGCGCATGCCGTCGCCGCGTGACGCGCGCGGCAAACCGAGTACCACGCTCACGGAATAATTCGGGTGCAGCGCTTCGCCGTCGCGCAAGATAACTACGCGAATATCGCGAGACATGCCTGAACGGCTAACGTGATCCAGAATAGTGTGGACCGTATCGCCGGGCTTGAGCCATTTCCTGAGTTGTGCCTTCGCTTCAGCGATTTCCGTTTTGCTGTATTTTGTCATGATCCTTGACCTTCCAGGTTCGGGGTGAATTATTGCTTGGCGCGACGGACGCGGCAATAATCGCCAGCGCCGCAGTAGTACGTGCCAACATATCGGACGTTATTAATCCCCATAAATTCGATCGAGCGGCGTTTGTCGCCCATGTTGCCGCGGTATTCGTGGCCCAGCCGACACCACTCCGATAGGGCTTGGCCCATCCACGTCGTCACCTGCTTATTCTCGCGGCGAACATAGGCAAAGTATTGGATAGGCGGGTCATGGAGGAACTCAAATACCTCCAGGTTGGACGTTTCCGTATTTGTCGGCGCCACAATGCCGGCCGCCGCAAGTTCTTCTGTACGGTATGCGTTTGTCTTGTGATCTTTCAGCCAAGCACGTACCGCTTCGTGCCGCGCGCGAATATCGGCCGCCTCGTATCTTGTAATTGGGGAATTGTGCATTTTGTGACCTCCAAGGGTTCAACGGTTGATAGAGAATACACGGGGAGAGGGGGAGTCAAGCTTTGTGTCGCTCCAGTGCTTTTTTAGCAATATCGAGCTGGCGCGCGATAGCGTCGAGATCGGCTGCGTCGTAGAACGTGGCCGGGCCGGCGCCCGCGCGGTTCTTGTTGATCGACGCCAGAATATCCCACGCCAGTTGCGTTTGCTCGGTCAATTGTTCCAGTTCTTCGCGCAAGTTGTCTCGATCCGCTTCCAGCTCGTTAACTTGATTTTCAAGCTTTTCGATCTCGTCCGGCGCTTCTAGTAGGTCGCGCAAGTCATCAAGCGCGTCGATCACGGCGGGCGGTTGCTTGGCGCGAATCGCCTGGTCGCGCAAATAAGCGACCGTTTCCTCCGGCTGCGTGTTGTAGTGGAAACGCATTTTTGACCTCCAAGGGTTCGATTGGCGCAGGATTGTTGCGCGTGACGTGCATAAGATACACAAAAGTGAGAGGAAGGCAAGGAAAAATTGGGTAATTATGTTGCGTTTGTAATGCGGGGATTAGTCGAATGTTGCGCGGCTTGTTGGCCCTGTTCCACTGTTTTAGAAGCGATAGCGGAAAATGCTTCAAGGTTCAGCCTATTGTTCAAGATTATACCATTGTTTTTATTATATAAATGAATATTTGAATAGACTGAATAGGGTTAAAAAGCCCAATGAATTTTTACACAGTTTACTTCCATGCTTAAAAAAATATATCCTAATCAAAAACAAGTGTTCAATCGTCATCTATTCAGCCTGCAAGAAAACACAAAATTTGCGTAACGCGGCAAAGCGTGATAGAAAGCCCCATAACAGGAGGCTTTCATGCTGATAGTCGGCACGCATAGTTGGAAAAACGAGGTAAAACGGTGGCAGGCGCCGATCGACTTTGAGACCTGGCGCGCGGAAGTATGCGGCAGGATGGCCGGCGACCATTTGCCGTTGCGAGAGTATTATGAGGCTTGTTGGGACGCTGCTGATTGTAATGAGTATTTGCTCGTTAACGGGATGCTTAAAACACCGCCAAAGCGCCGCGTGGTTACGCTCGATGTCGAGACGGTCAACAAACGATTTGCGGTGTGTCTGTGGCGCGAGTGCCATAAGCTATTGACGCGACGCCTCACGCCAGAGGCGCGGAAGCTCGTTTGCGATATGCGGGTCAAAATGCAGGTACGAGCGGGAATAGAAATATTGGGCAAACCGGATGATGGGGCTTGACAACTCAGAATGTAGCAAATACATTGCGCGGGTGAGGTTGAACCCGAGCCCAGGAGGCCAGCATGCATAAGCCTTATTTTAGCGAAGGATCGGAAGCGATGCTTGCGCTTGAAGCGATGGTCGATAAAGTCGGCCTCGCTAATGTGCTTTACGCGCTCGCGCACATTTCCAATGCAAAGGCCGAGCATTTACAAACGAATTGGCAGGATGCAAGCGGTGCACAATGGTGGGAGCAACGCGCGCGAAAGCTTGACGATTTAGCGGCGAAGCCTTTCATGCACGACGCTTGAAAACAACATTTAGCAGGAGGCAAGCGGTCGGTTAATCGCCGGCCGTTTTGCTTTGGCGCGTGCATACGCGGCTTGGCGCTTTTCGATCTTGTTTTCTAGCAAGTCCCAAGCCCATATTGGCGCCGGGCGGTATCCTTGGCGCCAGTCTCTGATTTGGGTGTAGGTGGCGCGGTTATCGAGCGCGCGTCGCATTGCTGCGCGGCGGCCGTCACGTCGCCCAGTGCGATCGCGTCGTGCCGGTAAGTCGAGATAGGTTAATAACAATTCTTCGAAATTAGAACGATACGCTACCGCGGCAGGGAACCGTGCAACGTGTTTGAGCTGCGCGCGATCGTCTTTCAAGTGTTCATCCATTCACAAAATCTACCGCACGGCCGCCGATCCCCGCAAGCCCTCTCGATCGCCGACCTGGCGCCAGCTCCCCAGACCCGCGAATCAGCCGAAACGTTCTTTTGACAATGTTCGGATCGGAGGCCGGACGGCGCAAAACGCCGTGAAAACGCAATCCAAGGCGCCTCTAACTATTTTTGAGGGCTAAAAATGCTCGATTTCGCCGGCCTGGCGCTGTCCACATTGCGGACTCGGCCGGTTCGCGGCCCGGTTGTGCGCGAATTTTTTGCAACTCGATCGGACCAACGCAAAGAAAAAATAAGGTCACGCAGTGCTCTGCCGCCGCAGAAAAAATTTTCCTTGACAGCGTACTACTGTGTATTATGCTCCGCGCTCCTGCCCCCTGGAGCTTCAAAAATGTCTGCCTCGTTCTGTTGGGAAATTGTCAAGCCAACTCGGTCCAAAAGCTTTTCTTGTGGCACGTCGAGCGATGTTGATGCGTTAAAGAAAACTTTTGGAGATCAAATAACAAATAAAGACATCCAGATGCTGCGTGCTATGCACCGCGCGACGCGAGCCGAGAAATCCTTGTGGGGTGAAATCGCTGACACGCTTGAACGGCTAGAGGGCGGTAATTATGAGCAGCCGGTAGTGCTTAAGATTTGGGTGGAATACTAAATGTCAGAACGGCTAATCATACTACCCTCTCAACCCGCAGCAGGAGGTGACAAGTGAGCAAGCGCATCACTCTTTCGGATCGAGAGTGTCAGGTGCTTTGTGCGGTGATTTACTATATGATGACACACGCGCAAGGTTTAGGCCAAGAAGGACGTTGCCTCGTTCAAATCGCCGGTACTGAACTGCGTGCTTTGCGAAGTAGATTGCTCAGGGACGCTGACAAGTGATTCCCCGCCGCTCCTTCCTTCTCGGCCTCGGTTCGCTCATCGCGGCGCCTGCCATCGTGCGCGCGTCTTCGCTCATGCCGGTGCGCGGCATCATCATGGATGTGCCGGCTTGGACGCCGCAATTAATGTTTTTTAGCGGGCGATACTGGTGGGTCGAGAATGGAATTGAAATTCACTATTCTGCCAAGGTGGATCGTTTTGTTACCGAGACAATACAAGCATGATTCTCAAAAAATCCCACCGCACTCAGCCTCTCCCCGAGCACGTCGAGACGCACACGACGCAGCTTCTGCTTTATCCCAAGGGTGATCCCAAGCTCGTGCCGGGCTCGACCGCTTACCTAGTCAACCACGTCTCGCCGGCCGAGACCTATCTGTTAGAACGGGACGAGAAGACCAAGGACCTGTTTGGCACGCCGCTGGTCTATTCGGTGGGGCACAGCCCCGATGCCAGTTTCCTGCGTCTGCATCCCACGCCCGATCGCGATTATTTTGCGGTGTTCAGGTACAACCCGGCGGCGCGTGAAATTTAGGGCTTGACAAGCCGGTTTTGCCTTGCGCAGCGGCCCATGCTAGGTTCCCTCGATCGTCCTCGATGGAGCCGATGGCCATGCGCCGTTTTTTGTTTTTAGCGTTCCTTCTGTTCGCTTCCCCCGCCTTCGCGCAAACGAGTGTCTTGATGAATTGGAAGGCGGCGGGTGGCAACACGCCGGTCGCGACCGGCAACCCGCTGCCGGTCAATATCGTTGCTGGCGGTGGATCGGGCGGCACGTCGGCAACCGACGAATCGGCTTTCACGCACGGCGCGACGGCGTTGACGCCTGTTGGCGGCGTCTACTGGGTCTCCATTCCAAACCTGGCCGATGGAGAGACCGGCGCCGCGGCGATGACCACAGCTCGCTCCGTCCACGTCCTCGACGATAACTCGGCTGCGCTGCTGGCCGCCGCTCAATCCGCCATCCCCGGCTACTACGCCACAGCCTACAATACATGCAGCCAAGTCAGCGGCACCACAGCGCCCATCTGCGTCGATCTCAATGGCAATATGTACGCCAACATCAGTCGATATATGCAGGCGTTGGGTTCGCCTTCGACTTCGCTGATGATGCCAGTGCAAGGCGGCTCGAAAGGTGGTCTTGCCGTCGTCAACGGCGGCAGCTTCTATCAAGCGGTTGCCGCTTCGCAGACCGGAACAGTTCTGCAATCGTCTACCGGGGCAACGGGTGACTACCTCTCACATTGCGTGATCTATCCCGCTTCGACTTCGCCTGGCGTCGTCACAGTGTTCGACGGTAGCAACACGGCGGCCAACTCAGCGATCTTATTCCCCGGTGGCTCGTCGAGCCTTTCCAATCTTGCCCCTATTCCAATCCCGGTCGGGGCCGTCAGTAAGAACGGCGCATGGGAGGTTACGACCGGCGCAAACGTCTCCGTCGTCTGCTACGGAAAGTTTAGCTGATGCGTAAGGCTGTCTTTGCCCTTTTTGCCGGGCTGCTATTCTGTGCGCAGACCATGCTGCCCGGTTTCCCGCCGGGTTTATTTGGCAATCGCGCATATTTGAGCGGTAGTGGCGGCGGCTCTCTCTCTTGCAGCTATACGCCGGTCACGGCGGCCACCTACAACGTCGCCTATACGGGCGCGACTCCGTCGGCTTCAGGCGGCACGCCCTCCTACACGTTCTCGAACACCGGGTCACTGCCTCCGGGATTCTCGATCAATTCCAGCACCGGCGTCATCAGTGGCACTGATACGGTCGATTCGAGTGGTGCGACCTATCCCGGCATCCAGGTCAGCGTCACCGACAGCCTGAGTAATACGGCCAACTGTGGTGGATCGTTCACGATTACCGTCGCAGGCGGCAGCGTCATAAAGAGCATTCATCAATATTCGATCACAATCGCAGCGTCATCGCTGACCAACACAGCGACGATTACGTCGGTCACGACCGCAAACACCGTCATCATATGGCAGGGAACCACCAGCACCTCCTCAACTTCTGGGGCCTATAATCGCGCCGCTGTTCGGTTGACTTTGACGAACAGCACGACGGTCACGGCAACTCGCGAGAACAACAGCGACTCGACCACGATTAACTTCACGGTCGTCGAGTTTGCCTCCGGCGTGAACTCGATCCAGGCCGGGACGATTACCGTTGCATCGGGTAGTGCGTCGAACACGGCAACGATTAGCGCGGTCGGAGCAAACGCCTTCGTTCTCTACCTCGGAGAGAGCACAGCCGGAACGAACGGCTATAGCGACAGCGTGGGTGCGGTCCAGCTTACTAATTCGACGACGGTGACGGCATTTGCCGTCAACACCGCCGTTGCAAAGACCGTCAGCTACATGGTGGCCGACCTCGACACCACGGTTGTCGACGGGGTGCCGCGAAGTTTTGCCTCGACATTTGCCGGAAGCACGACATCTGACGCCACCACGATCACGTCAGTAGACACGACCAGGAGCGTCGTTTTCCCAAATGGAAACGTGCCTGCCGCGACGCAAGTTGCCGACAGGTGTCAATATGTTCTGACCCTGACGAATGCGACGACGGTCACCGGCGTTCGCGCTGGCGGAACGGGGATTTCACGCACTTACTACGGAACGGTGGTCCAATTTGCCGCTAGCGCCGTCAACAGTTTGCAATCCGGTACGATTGCTCTTTCGTCGCCTACGGCTACGATCACCTCAGTAAATACAGCGAAAGCTGTCGCTGTTATGACTGGATTTAATTCGTCAACAGCCACGACACCGAATGCAGTCTTCCCAGATTTGACGCTAACAAATTCGACCACTGTGACCGCAACAGTAACGACTGGAACCACCACAAACGTCGGCTGGTCCGCTCTTGAGTTCAAATGATGGGCCGCAAACTAATCCTCCCGCGGAGAAAGATTTTGCGGGCTGCGTTGTGTGCCGCCCCATTTGTACTTCTTTCCAAGCCAAGCAAAGCTTGGTTTCCGCACGGAGTGGCGTCTACGGTTGACACTTTACTTGTCGTCGTCGCGGGCGATAGCAATACAGGATCAGGTCAATTTTTTAATGCGACCTACGACACCACGCGACCGAATCTTTATCAATTTCTACACGGGCATACGACAGCCCTAGCGCAAGAGCCGCTGGACATGATTTCCCCGGCGGGGGCGAATGAAGTTGGCTCGACGACACGGTTGTGTCAGTTTTTGATCGACAATGGCCATGTGCCCGCTGGGGTTGTCCGTATCGTCATGCTGCCGACCGGCTGGGGCGGAACTGGACTTTCGCTCGCTGCCGGTAATACCGGATATTGGAATGTCGCTGGCTCACGCCAGGCCCTCGATGGCGTTGCTGGGAGTATCACGAACGGATCGGCCGCTGGCTTCAACGGGCTCTACGGCATGATAAATGCCGCCAAGGCGACTTATCCGAACAACAAGATTTGGTTTTTTAATTGGATCGAAGGAGCAAACGACGGCAGTTGGGTTTCGCCGAATTGGACGAACGCGATGATCGCCCTGTGGGCAGAGGTGCGCGGCGTCTACGCCGATGCTATCAATGCTCCGATCCTGGTGACGGGAGTTCCGCCGGATAAATATAATCAATATCTGGGGAACGTGAACAATTACCACATGCTCGGCGAGCAGGCGGCAATCGGCAGCAGTGTCTCGAAAGCCTATTACGTCGATCCATCGTCTCCCACGGTGCTGCATTCCTATCTCGGAAATGCATTTATTCATTTCAACGCGGCTGCTGCGCGCGGCGGCGTGACGAATTTCAACACGAGCGGCTATGCGTGGTCATCCGGTGCGACCTACAACACGGTGGCCGTCGGGGCTGGCGATAACAACGTAGCGGTCGGATCGGACAATTATCTTTACACGACGCTGATTGACGGAAACATTGGCAATGATCCGTCTGGCAATGCTTTCCCGGCTAAGTGGCGTCAGAACTACAGCGCGACGGAAACCATTTCCGATTCCGACTGCCTTGCCTACCGTCAATATCAAGCTCTTTTGAGCGCAGGCTTCTGATGAAGATACTACGCAACATCGCTTTATCCCTTGCGCTGCTGTTCCTGAGCGGCTGGTTTCCGCACGGCTATGTGCAGACCGTCACGACAGAGCGCCTCAAGATCGGCGACGGCGGCTGGGCCGTCGGCATGGACATCGCCAACGACGGCTCGCGCATCATGCGCACCGACATTGGCCAAGGATACGTCTGGCCGGTAGGTGCGACAGCATGGAAGCCCTGCATCACCGCATCGTCGATGGCGGGGACGATCTTCGCTCCTGGCGGAGCAACCGGCCTTCTCGGCAACGGCCCGTGGGAGATGGTGTTCGCGCCAAGCGACTCACAGCGCATCTATATGCTCTACGGCGAGTATCGCAACTCGGTCGTCCTGCATCTATTCCGCAGCACCGATCAATGCGCGTCGTGGCAGGAGCTAACGAACTTCCCAGCCAACTCGTCTGCGGACGCTGGCGGTAGCACGAACCGCGTCAGCGGCCAGAAGATCGTCGTCGATCCCAACAATGAAAACGTCATCTATGTCAGTAATTCGGTGGATGGAGTCTATCGCTCGACCAATGCCGGGGCGGCAGCGGGAAGCGTCGCTTTTACGAAGATCTCGCCCTTCGTTCCTTCCGGGCAAGAGGTCGGCGATGCCGGGATGGCCATCGACGGCAATTCTGGAACGACGACGCTCGGCGGAGCGACGGTCAGCAAAAACGTCTATATTCCAAGCTATGGCAAGGGCATCTATGCCAGCACAGACGGTGGCAATTCTTATTCAGCGATTTCCGGCGGCGCTCCCACCAAGACAATCACGTTTTCAACGACAGCGACGAACACCTGCATCCTCGTCACCGTCGATATTTTTAACAGTACTGCGCCATCGACGATAAGCACGATTTCAGATACCAGCGGTCTTACCTGGACGCGGCGCACGCAATTGGCTGGTTCCGGCACCCACGATATTGAGGTGTGGTACGCCGTCTCGGGGGCTGTGCAGACCAACGATCAGATCACGCTCACTTATACGAACTTCACGACCGGCATCGATCAATCGGTGATTACGGTTCTGGCCGTGGAAGGGTGCAACACTTCGTCGCCCTTCGACGCTCATGCTGGCTTGCCGGCAAAAAGCGCCTCTGCTGCTCCCACGATAAGCACCTCGAACGCGAACGATCTCATTTTTGTGTTCGACGTTTCCAATTCGGCGACGCCGGACGCTGGGTACACTTGCCTCGGTACGTGCGGAACGTCGAACACTTACATCGAATATAAAATAGTCTCGGCAACGCAGACCTCGATCAATCCGGGTAGCGTCGGCGCTTCGCTTCAACGCGGTTGGACAACGGACGCGCTCCAGCAAGCGGGCGGCGGCACGCTGCTCGTTGAAACGTCAGGCGTCGTGCAATCAGGTGGCGTGGACCCCCCGCTGACGCCTTACCAAGTTCTGCACGGCAAAATAGGGTGCGACGGGATTTACTACGTCACGGACTCTGACGCGCATGGCTGGAAATGGGACGGCGCGAGTTGGACACAACTGCTGCCGATCCTGGGCGGCTCCGCTGGCCAATATCTCGTCAACATCATGCCAGCACCCTCGCCGCATTGCAGTCGCATCTCGGTCGCGGCCTACACGTTCACGCAGCACAATATGAGCGAGGACGACGGCGCAACGTGGATCGGCTACAAGAACGATTTAAGCGGCGGCAGCGGCGTGACGGTTAGCTCCGCGACCGTTCCTTGGTACGTGGGAGACGGCCCGCACTCGCTTCAATCTGGCGACGGCAAATATAATCCGACCACCGGCTATCTCGAAATATCGACCGGCTTTTGCTACTATTACGCCGACATGCCCGCGAGCACTGCTGGTTTCGTCCGCTATGCGATGTGCAACGGAGCGGAGTCGCAGGTTCCTTACCTCATAACGTCGGTGCCAGGAGGACACACTTTCTTCCAGGGTCTCGACATTGGAATGTGGGCGGACCTCAGCACAAGCACCTACCCGACGCAGGGCCTGCCGCTTTTAGATTATATCGGCGGTCTCTGCGCAGCGTGGTCGATGGACTATGCGGGGCAAAGCCCGTCCAACATGGCGGTGATGTGCAATGAGGCTCTCGGGATAGAAAATAGCAGCTATTCCACGAGCGGAGGCGCGACCCAAAGCGACTGGCATCTATTTGGCGGCTCAACGAATCCGTATCAAACGCAAGCTTCGGCTATTGCCGCTGGTTATACTCCGCCGTTGCCAGTGAGCGGGCAAACGGGCGGTAGCATAGCGATGAATGCGACCGATCCCACGAACATCATTTGGGCGCAATTAAACACTGACGGCAGGCTTTATGTCACGACCGATGGCATGAGTGCGCCGATTACATGGAGCCTCATTCCGCAGTCGTCTTTTTCAGGCGCGCCATCGTCGGCTCCCTACGGCTGGAGCATTGGTGCCTCGGGTTACAACAGAATTGCGGTAATTTCCGACAAGGTAGATGCGGACACCTTCTATGCCTACAATTCGGTGACGCCGGGGCTTTACAAGACGACCAACAAAGGCAGCACTTGGTCGTTGATTTATTCAGGCACGCTTACCGGCGAGACTGGCTATTTGCAGCTTTGGGCAGTTCCTGGATTTTCCGGGTATCTCTACGTGATCTCAGGCTACGACGGCAATTCAGCAACCGCCGGGAGCTACATGAAGTATTCCACGGACCACGGTGCGTCGTGGACGGCCTGTCCGAACGTCCTGAATGTCAGAAGCATGGGGTTTGGCAAGGCACCCCCTGCCAGCGGTACAGGTCATCCAACGATAGTCATCAACGGCTGGGTCGGCGGCGTGCAGGGGCTTTACGAATCTGAGGACGATTGCCAGACGTGGCGCCCCCTCGGCTCTGGACAGCCGGCAAATGACACTTGGAATCAGACCGCGCAGATCGTGGGTGGTGACATAAACAACTACGGCGTATTCTATACGGGACAGGCATGGGGAAGCGGCTTTACCAAGATCACGTTGCACTGATGATCCACCCCATCATCCTCGCCGTCATGCTGTGGTGGACGCCGAGCATGTTATGGATGGGCTGGGCTTGCTGGTTGTCGCGGCTTGACAACCGTACTCTTTCGTAGCACATTCCGCTGATGACCAAGGTCGGTGATCGTGGTTTGCGCATGTCGTCGGGCGAGGTTCGTCACTTTCGCTCCAAGGGAGCGCGTGATCGCTTCGAGCGCGTGGCCGAGGCGGTGAGACATGGTTGGAAACCGACGCGCGGCAAGCGGCGCAGCCGTAGAGGAAGGCGCAGGTAATGCAGACTTCTCCGGTCGGCCGCAAGTTCATCGAAGGATTCGAAGGTCTTTTTCTCGAAGCCTATGACGATGCTAACGATCGCATCGTGCAGCGCGGCGATATCGTGCGTGGCACGCTGACGATCGGCTACGGACACACCACCGCAGCAGGGCCTCCTGCGGTTTATGTCGGCATGACCATCACCAAAGACCAGGCTGATGCCATGCTGGCGGCCGATCTGGCTTCGGTCGAGATCGAGGTGCAGCATCTTGTCAAGGTGCCGCTCAATCAGAACCAGTTCGATGCGCTGGTATCGTTCCAATACAATACCGGCTGGCTCGCGCATCCGCAGTGTTCGTTATTGCGACAATTGAACGCCGGCAACTACGATCTGGCCGATACCGATTTCATGCTGTATGATGAGGCGCAGGGCAAGGTGCTGGCCGGGCTCGAACGCCGCCGCGCAGCCGAGAAGGAATTGTTCGCGGCGCCTGTTTCGGCGCAAGTTGCACAGGAGAGCACATGACGATTTCCCCGCGGGTAGGAATCTGGATCAGCGTGATCGCGGCGCTGCTGTCTTTCGTCGCCATTAGCACGGCGCAGCTCACGACACTTTTTGACGCCGCGACGGCAAACCACATTACGGCATGGGCTGCATTTCTCGGCGGCGCCATCAACGCGGTCAATGCCGTGCTGCACATGATCCCTTCGGCATCGACGCCGCAAGCGCTCGCTCAATTCCCCCTTGGACCGAAAACCTGAGAAGGACTTCACGATGACCGATACCTCGACGCCGAATATCTTTCAGCAGATCGAAGCTGCGTTGTCCGCCGACTGGCAGAAAGTGACGGCCGTGTTCCAACAGGCGGAGGCTTTCGCCGCCGACTTTCTCGGCAAGGTCTCGGCCGGCGCCGAGATTCTGATTCAGGATATCGAAGGCGCGGCGAGCTACGTCGCCGGCAACTTGACAACCATCCAGGCCGGCATCAGCGCGGCCGGCGCCTTGGCCAATACCGTGGCGCCAAACAATACCACGGTGCAGAAAGCTGTCGCCGATCTCAACACGGCGGCGAGCGATGTTGCCGATCTGCACGCTGCGTTGACCTCCGGCTCGTCTTCCAACGATCCCGAGATCGTCACCAAGGCTGTTACCGCCATCAACGCGGTCAACCAGCTTTCGCAGATCGCCAGCGCGGTCAGCAGCTCGCTCGGCACGTTGGCCGCCAACTCGCCGACCGCCACATCGGCCGTGACTGCCGCTGCACCGCCGCCGACCGCCTGATGCGACTTTATTCGCCCGCATGGATCATCGTCGCCGGAGTCGTGCTGGCGCATGCGACCGGCGTGATCGACGTGACCAGTAAGATATTGGGCGGCATCGACTCGTCGGCCAACGCCATTCTCGACATGCGCAAGGTCGTCCCTCAACTCGGAGCCGTCATCCATGAATCTGCTGCCTCTCGTGGGGTTCTATTGGCGAAGAAGCCAGGATATCGAAAAGCTGGTCGGGTCGGGTCACAGCGGCGACTCGCATCTGATCACTGACCTGCTCGAAGCCAACGCGCCGCTGCTGAAGAAATATTGGCCCGCGCTCAACGAGAATGGGCTGCTCGACGACGCCCTAGCGACGCTGAAAGAGGTGCTCGCGCCGCCGGCCTCGGCCCCAACCGACGGCAACATCCAAGGTCAGCAGGGGGCGGGCGCAACTTGACAAAAGTTCCGTCTCTATAGAATGTTAGTCCCGCGCTCGCAGTAGACGACATTATTGCATGGCTTGGTGGGATCGGCTTGCCGTTTACAAGCGCATCACTTTATTTGCCACGATGATTTCGGCGGTCATTGCCGCGCTGTTTGCCGTCGCCAATGTTCTTCAAGCGGGTGAACCGCATTGGATCGCGACGCGCAGTTTTGTCAGGATGACGGTCGCCGAAACCAGCAGCAAAATCGCGCAAAGCGAAAACCAGTTGAAGACGCGGCAGGTCCAGACCGAGTTGCAGGTTTTGCAGGGCCGCGTCGAGGCTATCAAGTCCAAGATCAGCGATCGCGAGCTGTTGTTGCAGCAGCCGGATGGGCCGCCGCAATATAAAAATCTGATATCGCAACAGGTTGATGAATTCAAAGAGCGATTGAAAATACTACAGGCGCAGACCGACGATTTGCGGCGCGAGCTGGCGGGTCGCCAACCGTGATTTGACGGCTTTTCATAAATCTGCCATCATAAAATATTCCCCAACAAATTGTGCTTGTCAGGAGGTCAAGCGAGACGCTGTTTTGTAGTCAACAACAAAGAGGCAACCATGAAATCCAAGATCATGGCAGCTATTGCTGTCGTACTGCTCGCTATCGTCTCGACTTCGGCGCAGGCAAAACACAGGCATCATTACCGGCATCACTATCATCACGCTCGCGTCGTCTCGCACCAGATACATTGCGGGCGATTTGGTTGTGACGATCGCGTGGTCGCACGCAGCGAACGCTTCGTGGAGCGTTTTGAGACGGTCGCCGATGAAGGCCGCATCGTTGGCGGGCGTCCCGCCGGCTGCCCGCATGCGTTCTGCGGCTGCGGCACCAGTCTGCATATTTTTGGCCGCATCATCCCCGAGCTGAACCTGGCGGCCAACTGGCGGCGTTTTCCGCCCGCCTATCCTGCGCCCGGCATGGTGGCTTGGCGCTGGGGGCACGTTTTTGCCATCGAGAGCGTCAATGGCGACGGCACGGTAATCGCCTACGATCCCAACAGCGGCGGGCATCGGACACGCATTCACACCGTCAGCCTGCGCGGCTATCATGTGGTCAATCCGCACGGCGAGAGACTGGCGTCAAGATAGCGCTTGACAATCGTAATCGTGTGTATTCTACTCGGCACCGTTCGGCGGGGTCGTCCCCCAGATTGCGTCGAACGGTGCCGGGCAGCACACCCCCCATCCCCTCCCCGCTGCCCGGCACACTAACCTTGGAGCAAGGATGCCGCAATCCGATGTGCGCGAACGTCTCAAGGATGCAGCAGCCGAGTTCAGCGATCTCGTTCGCTCCGGCGCGACCAAGGAACAGCTTCTCAACGGCGCCAACGGCAAGCGCGGCCTCAATCATCTCAACGAGCTGTTCATGATGCTGCCCCAAGGGCCGAACAAGGCGGAGTTCAGGATCAAGGAATGAGACGTAAATCCAAACGCGAGCCGTTGCAGGTCACATCGTTCCGCCTGCCGCTCGACGTAAAAACATTTCTGCATGGGGAAGCGGTTTCGAAAGACAGGACCATGAGCTACGTCCTTGTCGAGATCGTGCGGCTCTACATGAATTATCTCGCCGAGCAAGCCAAGCAGCCTAAAGTCAAGAAATAAAACTGCGGGAAGTCCGATGCGAACAGCCCTGATCACGACAACGATAAACGTACCGCGCGTGCTCAAATTGTATCGCAAATTTGGGCCGGACGTGCAGTTCTTCGTCGCCGCGGACGAGAAGACGCCGCGCCATGCCTACGAGTTCTGCGCCGACATCCCCAAATGCGAGATTTATTCGCCCGAACGGCAGCGCGAGCTGGGCTATGAGTGCTCGGCGCTGATTGGTTGGAACTGCGTGCAGCGTCGCAACATTGCGCTGCTCGAAGCGGTGAAGTGGGGCGCGGAAGTTATTGTGACTATCGACGACGATAATGCCGCCCTCGATGTTGGTTATTTCAATCATATCAGATGGACGTTCATGCGCCCTTATTCCGGGCTCGAAGCGCAGTCGCTTTCCGGTTGGTTCGATCCTGGCTGTCTACTCGTGCCGCAAACCAAGCATCGTGGCTTCCCGATTGCGATCAAATCTGAGCCGGTTTTCGAATCGATTGTCGACGCCAAGATCGGCGTCGTTGCCGGGTTGTGCCTGGGCGATCCAGACGTGGATTCAATTACGCGCATCGCGACTGCACCGGTCATTCATTCCGTTTCCGAACTGGCTCGCGCGGGCGTTGCCGTCAATATTTTTTGCAAGACTGTGTTCAACTCGCAAAACACTGCCTTCATCCGCGAACTGGCTCCGGCGATGTTCATGATGCCGGGTATTGGCCGGTACGATGACATCTACGCTTCGCTGATCTGTCAGCGCGTCATGCGCGAACGAGGGCTGCACGTTCATTTTGACCAGCCGTTTGTATGGCAGCAGCGCAACCAGCATAATCTGCTCGGCGATCTGCGTGCCGAGATCGACGGCATGGAACATATTGTAGAATTTGCGCAGTTTCTCGACGATGTGCCGGCGACATTTTTCCTGCAAGGCCCGTGTATCCCGACGCTGCGGGAGACTTATCAGGCGGCGAAAGAGGAACACTATCTGCCGGCCCTTTCGCTCGAAGCGGCGCTGGCTTTCCTCAACGATATCGAGAAAATTCTGTGATAAAAATATTGCCCCCGCAAAAATATTTGAAAGAGTGTTTTCGATATGATTCGAAAACAGGGAAATTATTTTGGAAAAAACGCCCACTTCGACATTTTGCAAATAGTAAGCTGTTTAAAATGTATAACACGAGATGGGCTAGTCGAGAAGCTTTGAATTTTAGTGAACCCGGAGACTATAAATATGGTTCGCTTGATGGCACGACTTTAGCGGCGCATCGTGTTATATGGAAAATTGTAACGGGAGAAGAACCTCCAAGAATACTTGATCACAAAGATAGAGATAAACAAAATAATCGATTTAAAAATCTGCGAGCAGCCGATGGTTCACAAAACGCGTTAAATCGCAATCTTACAAAAGCTAATACAAGCGGAAGAACCGGAGTCAGTTACAATAAAAGAGATCGTAAATGGCTTGTGCAGTTAGGGTTTAATTATAGGGTTCTTTTTGGCGGACTATTTAAAAATAAACAAGATGCTATTAAAGCGAGAAACACGCTTGAAAAGAAATTTTTTGGAGAATTTTCTCAATGAAAATGGCACTATCTTTGTTGACGGCTAATAAGCCCGAGCTGGTCGCCCAGTCGGCCAAGCCCTTGCTGGCGGGCGCTGTTGCTAATAAATATCATCTGTTTGTCGTCGACGGATCGACCAGCGATGTAAACGAGCAGGCGATCTGGGATTTGACGTGGCCTGCCGGTCACATGCACGCCAATGTGCGCGGCGGTGCCGGAGCGGCCATCGTCTACGCGCTGAGCATGATGCTGGCGCACGAGGAGAACTACAGCCATGTGGCGCTCGTCGAAAGCGACGTGCTTCTTCTTGACGGCTGGCTCGATTGCCTTGATCTGTTTGATCTTGGCAGGACCGTTGGGCTCGAAGTGGGGGCTGTCAGCGCACGTTGCTACGTGGATCGAGTTCTATTCCAGGAAGATCGTTTTGCCGTGATGCACAATCTCGGCGCGGGGATGATCGTGCTGACGCGCGAGGCCGCGCGAATTGTGCTGGACACGTTCCGAACCGCATGGTCGACTGATAACCGCCGCATTTTTGCACAACTGGCGGGTCTCGATATCGGTTCGTTCTGGGCGTTCCGCACCAATGAGCATTATCTGACGGCAGATTGGCATTGGGAAGCCGCGCTTGCGGCGCGTGGCTTGGCGGCCTTGGCCCTGACGCCTTCTCCGGTCGAGATGATCGGGCAAAATTCGCCCTTGGCCGAGCAGGGATTGACGATTGCGACGGGACCGGTCGAGGAGCGGAGAGACAGTATTGCGTTGGGGGTCTATGCAAATCAGCTCGCGCGCGTCGGCTGCGCATCCCCGGATCAATTGTTGCTTTCTGTCGACACCAAATTTCATTTCGACCCCAACACTGGCACCCAGACAATCTTTCCGCATCAGATGGAAATGCTTGGCGGCAATTATTGGGGCGATTGGCGGTTACAGGAAGCGCGTGGATGGGGCACGTTTGCTTGGCGGGCCGGCGACGGCACCGGTTTGAAGGAAATCGAGCAGGCGACCCATGGATTTTACACAAAGAACACGTTGAGCGTCCCTGTCTTCGGTCCCTGTGCCGTGCTCATGTCGGGCGGCAAGACCGGCGGTAAGATGGAAGTGATCGACATGCAATCCGGCTTCAAAGCCGCACCTGAACTGCCGCCGGAGGAAGGACACGGCGTTCTGCAATTGATGGTGCCGGGTGGCATGAATTATCGATCTTTGCGAATCAACGCCTTGACGCCGGGTGTTGTCTTCTATGGCATCCAGTCGCGCGAAAAGCAGCCCTATCTGCCGAACATTTCCTTCAACCACTCGATGTTGCCGCCAGCATGATGATACGCGCTTTGATTACCGGCATAACCGGCATGGTCGGCTCGCATCTGGCTGACTATCTGCTCGCCAACACCGGCTGGAATATCTATGGCATGACGCGATGGCGCAGCCCGCTCGCCAATCTAGAACAGCATTTTGGTCGCATCGAGAAAGGCGACCGGTTGTTCCTGCTCAATGGCGATCTGCGCGATAGTTCGTCGCTGCGTCATGTCGTGCAAACCGCGCGCCCCGATTTTGTCTTTCATCTTGCCGCTCAATCGTTCCCGCAGACCAGCTTCAAATCGCCGATCGATACCTACGAGACCAACATCATCGGTACTTGCCGCCTGTTGGAGACACTGTGGGAGTATGTGCCGGACGCGACCATTCATGTCTGCGCCTCGTCGGAAGTCTTCGGTCGCGTATCCAAGGACGAGATACCGATCCACGAGGATTGCCGGTTTCATCCAGCCTCGCCTTATGCCATCTCCAAATGTGGGACCGATCTGATCGGGCGCTTCTATGCCGAGGCTTACGGCATGAACGTACAGACGACACGGCTGTTTAGTCACAGTGTTAGTCGTTGGACACCAGTTATTTTGCGCGATAGTTGTAGCGGTTTAATTGATATAAAATATATTTCAGAATTACGAGAAGCTGGGAAACGTGGAGGATATTTTTCAGGCCGATTCTTGGAAGATGGTACACAACTTTGGGATTTCACGCGGCATAATCTTGAAGTATGGAATAACGGATGCTGGACAAAAATAAAACATCTGTCGTGCCACCCAATTCGAAATAACAAGATGCTTGAAATTGCCACTCGTTCGGGCTCTGTTGACGTAACTGATAATCATTCTGTGATAGGAATGGAAGGACAAGAACTCGTTGCAGCAAATTTGGCGAAAGGAGACAAGCTAAAAGTTACTGAATTGCCAATTTCAGAGGAAACCGATTTGCCTGAAGAACTGGCATGGTTGTACGGTTTTTTTGTTTCGGAAGGTTGTTTGACTCATGGGAAAATTAGAATTGATAATAAGAAAAAAGAATTGCTTGATCGTTGTCGATCCGCGCTATTAAAATTTTTAGCGTGTGATTCTTACTATACTACAGGTCGTCACGGCGTACTACGAATTACAGTCAGAAAACCTGAGCGCTTTGTTCAATATTTTATCGATTGTTATGCTAAGGATCACAATAAGCGTATCCCAAAAATTATTTTGAACGCTTCTCACAAGGCAAAATTAGCTTTTTTACGAGGATACAATGCTGGGGATGGACGATTAAATCATCCTACTTTGGTTAGTGAATTTTTAGATTTTAAAACAAAATCGCCCATTTTAGCGATGGGTCTTTTCGTTTTGGCGGAAGAAGTTTTGCGTGTTCGAGTAAGATTAACAATCGAACATCGAGCGCAAGCCCGTTATTATGGAGTACGACCGCTGAATCAAGTAGTAAGCGGAAAAGGCAAACACCTTCTCAGAGATTCGAATGAGATAATTAAAATTACGGAACTTCCATACGAAGGTGAAGTATGGGATTTTGAAACAGAGAACCACTGGTTTAACGCAGGAATTGGCGGGTTGATAGTGCATAACACAGGGCCGCGCCGCGGCGATGTCTTTGTCGAGTCGTCGTTCGCCAAGCAAATCGTGATGATCGAGCGCGGCTTGATCGAGCCGGTGATCCGCGTCGGCAATCTCAACTCGATGCGGACCTGGCTCGATGTGCGTGACGTGACGCGAGCTTACCACTTGCTGCTGACCAAGGACCCCATTATTGGCGCTTATTACAACATCGGCGGCGAGTATTCGTGTACGGTCGGCGATATGCTTAACGCGCTGCTGGGCATGACGGACGTGAAACCGCGCATCGAGCAGGACCCGGCGCGCATGCGGCCCATCGATGCCGACCTGCAAATTCCAAACACGCTCAAATTCCGTAAGCATACCGGCTGGCAGCCTGAGATTCCCTTCCGGCAGACCGTGCAGGACCTGCTTGACTATTGGCGCAACAACAAGATTCCGGTGCTGTACCGATGACATGGAAAGTATACCTAGAAAATTTAGTTAATTTCGGCCAGCTTGGTTATCGTATGTACGTTGGCAAAAAAAATGCCGATGGAACAAGTGACTTTTTATTTGGCCCTTCAATTATACATTTGGAGGCAAATCATTTTATCCCGCAAGAAAAAGCCTTTTTGGATGACAGTGGACCTTATCGAGTAGACGTTAGAAATTTTTTACAAGCGATGTCAGATACCGCATGGGAAATCGGTATAAAACCCAAACAAATTGAAGACAATTCTAACGAATTAAAAGCAACCAAGTATCATCTTGAGGATATGCGACAACTGGCGGGTATAAAGAAATGACCGAACGTAAATATCTGCCGACGTTGGCTGAATTGATCGATCGTTTGAGCATCATCATGCTCAAAAGCATTTTCATTTCTGAAAATCGGCAGGCATACCGCGAGGAAATGGCGCTGATTGAGCATGATATCGGGGCACTGCTCGCTGGTAAGCAACTTGGCGCTCTCGATGTTCGTGCCATCATGGCGATCATGCTGACGAACAGATTCATATGGGAAAATGAAAGTCGAGCGCGCGCCGGAGGGGATGACCAGGATAAATTGCTAAAACTTACGCATTCCGTTAACGGCGCCCGCAATACCGCCAAGAACGTTTTATCGAAGCGGCTTGGCGATCGGCTCGACTTAAAAATTGACTGCCTTGCCGCGAACTTGCCGCCGGAATTTGGCAAATGGCAGATATTTGAGGAGGGCGAGGTATGAAACGCGCCCTCGTTCTCGGAGCCTCGGGGCTGATCGGCTCACATCTCGTGACCCGGCTCAAGGAAGACGGCTATAACGTCGTCGGCGTATCTCGAAGTCGCCCCTTGATGAACGACGCCGACGAATATATCGAGGTCGATCTGCGCGCCGTGTCGCCGTCCGATACGCTTTTCAAGGGTGTCGATCGCCTCTATCAGCTCGCCTGCGAGGTCGGCGGCATTGGCTACATTGCTGATAAGGCCAATGAAGTCGAGATGTTGCGCAACTCGACTCAGATCGACATGGCGGTGCTCGAAGCTTGTCGTTATCAGCAATTGCGCGGGCGGCGGTCGCCCAAGATTTTTTTTGCCTCGTCGGCTTGCGTCTACAATAAGCCAAACAAGCGGTTTTATGCCGAGAGCGACGCCTATCCGGCCAACTGCGCCAATGAGTTCGCGTGGCAGAAACTGTTTGCCGAACGGCTTTATCAGGCTTACGCGCGCAATTGCGGCATGGACATTCGTATCGGCCGCCTGTTCAACACCTACGGTATCGGCATGGCCTGGCAAGGCGGGCGCGAGAAGTCGGTGGCGGCACTTTGCCGCAAGATCGCAGAGGCCGAGGATAATGGCGTCATCGAGGTCTGGGGCAGCGGCGAGCAGACGCGCTCCTACATGCACGTCGACGATGCCGTGGAGGGCATATGCCGCTTGATGGATTATCCGGCGCCGAACGCGGGCGAGCCTTTGAACATCGGGCCGACGCAGGAAGTCACCATCAAGGACCTGATTCGCACGATCAGCGCCATTGCCGGCAAGCATGTCTTTTCCCGCTTCGGCGACGGCCCTTCGGGCGTATCCAAGATTTGCTCGGATAATGCATGGATCAGGACAAAACTGCATTGGCAGCCGGAAATCCCGATTGAGGAAGGGCTGAAAGAGGTCTATCCGTGGATCGAAAAACAAGTGCTTGACTTGCGTACGCAAACGTAATACGTTATAGGAGTTGTCCATGCGTCTCGTTCTCGCGATCCTGATCTGCACGCTGTTGACCGGTTGTGTCGACGGCAGCACCGGTAAGTTCTTCATCTGCGGGGTAACGACGCATTGTAAATAATGGAGGGGGTCATGCTGCTCGGATATGCCCGCGTTTCCACGACCGAACAGGCCGCCGACAACCGCTACTCGCTGGAAGGCCAGGAAAAGATCATCCGCGGCTACGCGATGGCCAAGGGTTTCAGCCAGTTCGATACCGCCGTCTATATCGATCCGGGCATCAGCGCCTCGATCCCCTTGCGCAACCGGCCGAACGGCAAGAAGCTTCTGGAAGACGCCAAGCACGGCGATACCATTATTGCCTCGAAACTCGACCGCATGTTCCGCTCGGCTTCCGACGCGCTCAACATGGCAGAGATTTTCAAGGAAAAGGGCATCGATCTCGTGCTGTTCGATCTCGGCTCCGAACCGATCAATGCCAGCGGCCTGGCGCAGTTTTTCTTCACCATTATCGCCGCCGTGGCGCAACTTGAACGAACCCTCATTCGCGAAAGGATGATCGGTGGCAAGAAAGCGAAGAAAGCGAAAGGCGGCCATATCGGCGGGAAGACGCCTTACGGATACCGAGTTGTTGGCCAAGGTCGCGACGCTCGGCTCGAAGCGGTTGAGGAAGAACAAAGGGTTATTGCAAAGGTTAAGGAGATCGTCAGTGATCGGCCTTATCTCACGTCGTCATACACCAAGAGCCTGCTCGATGAAGCGGGGATGACGGCGCGCAACGGCAAACCATTCTACACCATGCAGGTCCGGCGCATCATCGATCAGGTGCTCAGTGCTCCTCACTGATTTCGAACTGGAGTGCATGCGGGTTTGCACGCACTGCCGGAAAGCCAAGGAAATGGAAGAAGCGAAGCAACCGGGACACTCGCTGCGCTATCGCAAAGATACCGGCGAATGGGTCCACGATTTCGTGCGCGGCGAGATGTTTCAACACGTTTATTGCGTGGCTACTCCACTGAGGAAAACGCATCGTGGGTGACAGAAAAACGGCCGAGTTGCTGTTCAATCAGGCTGTGACGAGCGCCAACGACCGCTCCAAGCCTGAGTATCTTCAACACGCCTACCAACTTTTTTGCTCGGCGGTCTACACCGACCCGACATGGGCCACCGCGTTGTACCAAGCCGGCAATAATGCTTCCGATCTCAACCATTACCCCGCTGCTCTTGCCTGCTGGCGCCGCGCGCTCGAATGCGAGATGCCGGATACCGGTGAGCAGAACGCGACCGAGGCGGCGCGCGGCAAGGTAATGTGCAATCTCGGCTGGCGCCTGGAATCCATCGGCGAGACGATGGAAGCGCTGGAGTGGAGCGAACGGGCCGTCAAGGTCGATCCCGAGCTGTCTTTTGCGTGGCTTAATCTGTCGATCGTGCAGACACGGCTTGGTCGTTTGGAGGAAGCTGTCAAGTCGGCGCGCAGGGCGCACGAGATGTCGCCCGACGATGCGAACATTGAGATGGGTTTGGCGTTTGCGCTGCTGTTCAACCGCAATCTGGCCGAAGGCTTCAAGCATTTCGAATCGCGGTGGAGCGCCAAGCTGGTCAATTTCACCAAATATCCTTATGAGAAGTGGCTGGGCGAGCCCGGCAAGACGTTGTTTTTGGTCTCGGATCAGGGGCTCGGCGATACGCTCAGCATGTGTCGGTTCTTGCGCGAGACATGCAGGCGCTCACGCTATGTGCATGCCGCCGTGCATCCCGAATTGTTGCGGCTGTTGCAGTATGTCATGCTCGACGTGACCAATCTCAATCTGCTGCCGCAGCCCTGTACGTTCCCGGCGGCGGATGCCTGGACGACCTTCGTCAGCCTGCCGTTTGCCTTGGGCCTGACCGACGAGGAGATTAGGAACACGCCGCAGATCGAGTACGAAGCGCCGCGCAGCAACGCCAAGCAATGGAAGATGCCGGACAGGAAACTCCACATTGGCATCACCTGGCGCGGCTCGGCATTGAACGAGATGAACGAGTGGCGCTCCATTCCGCTGATGCAATTCCTGGATTTGTACAAGGTGCCGGGTGTGCAGCTTTACAGTTTGCAGGTTGACGCCAACAAGCAGCAACTGCACGACTTTGGCTGTGCGCCAATAATTAAAGATTTGTCAGGTTATATTCGGGACATCACCGATACCTGTTCCTTCTTGCGCGATCTCGATCTGGTGGTAGGCTGCGACTCGGCACTCGGTCACATCTGTACCATGATGCGCAAGGAATACTGGCTCGGCTATGCTTGGATGGCGCGCGATTATCGGGTTGGGTTCGACGGCTCCGACCAGCTCTGGTCGAAGTACAAGGTGTTCAGTCAAGGGCCGGATCGGCAGTGGAAGCCGGTATTCGATCAGATGGTTGAGGCGTTGAAAAAGCGTGTATGATCCATTTGATCCAAATATTTGGGTGGAGGAAGCACACGAATTTCGGATTTACGCCGATGATCGAGCACAAATTTATGCTGTCGTTGATGAGATCGACTACCACTACCTGATTCAATGGCGCTGGACATGGATACAAAATCGAAAAAAATTATACTTGCGGCGTTCTGTCGGACGGACAAACCGCAGTGTATATTTGCACCGGGAAGTAACGCAACGTGCTTTCGGCGGGCCGCCGACGCGAAGCCGAAGAATATCTGATCATCTCGACGGCGACAGTCTGAATTGTCGAAGGTCAAACTTCCGATGGGCTACTAAAAGGCAGAACAACAAAAACCGTTTCGGAGCGCATGCAAGTGTCTAATCTTTCACAGGACGAATTTACTGTTTTGCTGCTCGCCGCCGAGGGCGAGTCCATGATCCCGATTGGCCGCTGGGAAGCGCCAATTCTGGCGCTCGCCGAACGCGGCCTGCTGCACAAAAATGATCAGGTGAACTATGCCATCACATTGGAGGGCCGTAAGGCGTGCGCCGAACGAAACCGCGAGGATAACGCCCTTTTGCGTCCGCTTCTGGAAAGCGCTGGCCGGATTAACAATGCGCGCACACAGGCTCAGCAGTCCGTTGAGCAGGCTGCGCAGTGCCTTGCGACGGCTGCCAAGTCCTCGGCCATAGCGACCGGCGACGACGTAAAGGTATCGTTGCGTGAATGGAGCAGGGTCGCGCTCGAACGCGCCTTGGTGTTGATCGATGGCTGAACGCAAGGCGCTTGTCGTCGCCTTCGACAATTCCGACAAGATGTTTTTCGAGAACCACAAGGACCGGCAGGCGCATATTCGCTTGCCGTTTCAGGGCGAGGCGGCTGGCGAGTTTTTTGCGTTGGGCGATCATCAGCGCACGCGGCGCCGCATCCTGATCTGGCGCGTGCCACGCGACAGTCCCTACTATCATCCTGTGAAGCAGCCGTTCCTCAAGATACCGTTCCTTTGTTTTTCCGATGAAAGTATCGAGGACAGCGACGAGGTGTTGCTGCCGATCATCGCGATGATCATGGCGGAGCAGGCGCAAGTGCAAGGAGTGTAATCATGGCATGGAACCGGCACGTCTATTCGTCGAACGTTTCGGAAGTTGGTTACGATCCTGAAACCAAGGAACTGCTGATCACTTGGACGAAGGGCAAGCGATCGATCTACTCCGGCGTGCCCGAGGAACTGGCCGAGCAGTTGGCCAACGCGCCGTCTGTCGGCAGCATGCTGAACACGGAGATCAAACCCTATTATGTCCACAGATACGCCTGAAGAAAATTCCAATCGGTCGTTGTTATTTACGCAAATGGCGGTGCGGATCGAATCAAATAAAACCCAGTCTTTTGGCGGGGCCTTTGTTGTTGTGCCCCCGTCAGAAGGTGGCGAAATTTTGGATACGTTAATCTTGGATAATCGGCAAGATGCCGCTCAGTTCTGGATGCTGCTCAAGACCAAATGCGACATCGCTCTCGGCGAACTGGATCAAAAACAGAGGACACAAGCCACTTTCGGGCGGGGACGATAGTCGCTAGTATTACTTCATGCCCGGCTGGTCCCATGCCAAACGTGAACGTGTCGAACTGGCTTTTTACCAGTTTCTCAACCGCTGTTTCGTAAACAGCAAGGATTACGGCCGCATCTGCCTCGGCGAAAATCTTTACGAAGGGCAGCGCCGCGCGATCACCGAGATTTTCGATGCGCTCGAAGAAGACATCCACGATATCTATATTCTCAAAGCGCGCCAGCTCGGAATTTCGACTCTTTTCCGCGCGCTGACTGTTTTCTTGCTCGGCATTTTTAAGGGTCTGAAGGGGGCGATTGTTTTTGATACCGATAACAACAAGGCAAACGCGCGCAGCGAGCTTGAGACCATCATCAATGATCTGCCGCGGTCGCTGAAATTTCCCAAGATTAAATCAAACAACCGGGCTGGATTGACGCTGGAGAGTGACAGCCAGGTGTTGTTCATGTCGGCGGGCGTTAAGAAATCCAAGTCGAGCGGCACGCTCGGTCGATCTGTTGGTCTATCAGTGTCGCATGCATCCGAATTATGTTCGTGGGAAAACGACGAGGGGCTCGAAGCTTTCAAGCAGGCATTGTCCGATGTAAATCCTGACCGGCTTTATCTTTGGGAATCAACTGCTCGCGGCTTCAATCGTTGGCATGAAATGTGGCAGGAGGCTCGTAAGGATACTGCACATTGCCGTTGTATTTTTATCGGGTGGTGGGGCAAGGATTCGCAGCGCATTGATCGCTCGCATCCCGATTTTGATGTGTATGGCACGATGCCGCCGAGCGAGAAGGAAGCCGAGAAGATCAGGCTGGTGCGTGATCGCTACGGCGTCGAGATCACGCCGGAAATGCTGGCTTGGATCAGACGCAAGTATGATCCGACAGCGCAGGCGGAAGGCGATGCCGATCCTGAGTTTGAAGGCTCGACCACGCGCATCCAGGAACAGCCGTGGATCGAGGAAGAAGCTTTTCAGCAGACCGGTGCGATTTTTTTCTCGGCGGAGAAGCTGACGGAGGTTACGCACCGCGATGTCAGCAACAAATTTCACTCATATTTTTACAGCGTTGGGCAGGAGTTCGTCGACACGCACATCATCAAGGCGCCGAACGCCAAGATGGCCGAGTTGAAAGTTTGGGAAGAACCGGACCCGGATGGCTATTATGTGATCGGCTGCGACCCGGCGTTCGGCGAGAACGAGTTGAATGATCGTTCCGCCATCCAGGTTGATCGCTGCTATGCCGATGGGCTCGATCAGGTTGCCGAATATGCTTCGCCGCTGGTGCGGACGGAACAATTGGCGTGGGTGCTTGCTTCGCTCATGGGCTGGTATGGCAGCGGGCCAAATTCACAAGTCAAATATGCGCTCGAACTCAATGGTCCCGGCACCGCGGTCTTTACCGAATTGCGTTCGCTCAAGCATCAGATCGAGTCGCATTCCTATCTTGACAACCAGTTGCAGGAACGCGGGCTCAAGGACATCTTTCGCAATGTCAAGACCTATATTTACACGCGCGCCGATGCGATACAGGGCGGTTTCAATCTGCATGTAAAAACTACAGCCGCGTTGAAGATTACTTTCATGGAGCGGCTTCGCGACGCTTTGTCGAGCGGCAAATTGCGCGTTCGCTCGCTGGATTTGGTCGAGGAAATGAAGACCATTGCGCGCGAGGGCGATACGATCAAGGCGCCGGGCTCAATGAAGGATGACCGCGTGTTGGCGGCCTCCTTTGCCGTGCATTGTTGGGAAACCGGTCCTAGACGCATCCTGATGGCGGCCAACCGGACACGCGAATCGGAAGCGGCGCGCAAGCGGTTGACGATTACCGATCAGGTCAATCTCTATCAGGCCAACCAGTTACAGCACTTTTTCGATCAGAAAAGGCGTGCTAGGCTCAATATGCAGCGCGAGTTGACCAAGCGTTCGTGGCGATATCGATAGAGATTTTGATGCCCCAAGCGTCTGTTTATGATTCTCTCGGTGTAAATCCGACACAGTTAACGGCGCTGCCTGAAATGCCGGCTACTTCTCAGCGCACGCCGACTGTTTTTGATCAAGCACTTTCTCAATATCCTATTCTTAAAAATGTAGGGGTCGTACCAAAGTTTTCGGAAGGACAAGGCAATGACAACATGCTGGAGTTTTGGCCTCCAGGAGAAAAAGGCGACGCCGATAGTCCCCGACCAGCGGAATTGCCTGCTGATAAGCCCGGTGTTGAAATATACAGCGATAAAACGCGGCCAATCGATATTTTGGGTGATGTAGTTTCCCATCACCTTGTTAAAACTGACCCTAAAATAGCGGCTGTCTATAAGCAATTTCAGCAATCATTGACCCCGCAACAGCAGCAGATTCTACAAGAACAATATAAATGGGCGGTGGAGAAAGAAGGTGAACAGCGACCGTTTGCAGAATGGTTGCAATCGAGTGGTTTACCGGCGTATTTTAGGGGATATGCTTTTAAGCAATGGCCTGATGAGTTCAATCAGAGGGCTTACACGCCGGAGCAGCGGCAAATGTTCGATCAAATGCTTCAATATTTGCAAACAGGAAAATGAATATGGCTTTTGCGCTTCGTTGCCCGGATTGCCGGCGTTCGTTTCGCTGGGATGCTTCCAAACCGTTTCCCCGCCATTGCCAGTTTGACGACTGCCGCGCCGATATGGGCGAGGAAAAGGACGATAGCGTGATATGCCTGCCGGCGTTTTTGACCGCCAAGGGCAAATCGGTCGATAAGGTCTACCGCGATCACGAAGCTGCTTCCATCGTGCGCGCGGAAAAAGCCGCCGAGCTGGCGGGCGTGCCGGTATCGGAAATGTCGGATTTGAAGATCACCGATATCCGCGGCGGCACCTATGAGGGCGAGACTGCGATCAAGCCGGTCGTCAACGAAGTGACGCAACACATGGATATGGTCAATGCCAGAGGCGGCCAATTGGGCTGGCAGGGCTCGAATGCGGTGGAATATAGTGCCGCCGTGCAGACGGGACCTTTCCCCAACATGGGTGCCAAGGTGAGATCGGCGATCCACGCGGCCAACGGCTCGGTATCCGACCGCCCGGCGCTTGAGACGCAGCAGCCCGGTTACCGGTATCGCGGATGATCCCCGTCCCATCCAACAAGCGCGACCTGCTGCCTTTCGCCAAGCAATTGATCGACGATTGCCGCGTGTCGGTCGGCATGCGTTCGTCCTATTACCGGCAACTCAACCAGATTGCCGAGACCGGACGCTATGACGGCGGCAAGTCGCTCATCAACATGCTCAATGCGCATCTGACGCGCACCGCCGACTATCTGTTCAGCCCGGTCGAATTGAAATTTACCATCGATTTCGGGCGGCCGAAGCGCAAGCTCGACTATGATCGCGCGCAAGCCGTCGCCAAGGAACTGACGCGGACATGGGATCGTAACAGCACCGACATGACGTTCGGTCGCGGTGTCAAGGAATCCCTTAAATATGGCGCAACGATCCTCAAGCAGTGGCCGCAAATGGAGGGCTCTGTAGAGCATGAGCATCCGGTCTATTACGACAAGCTGGTGATGCCGTGGCAGTTTGGCGTCTATCGCGAGGATGAAAACCGGCTCGATCGTCAGGAGGCGTTGTGCGAGACGATCATGCTGACGCTGCCGGAGGTGTGGCGGCGCATCTGCCATCTGCCCGACGCGATCAAACTCTATGAAAAGATCAAGGCCAACTCGCGCACCGGCACCGCCGCGCCCGGCACCGACAGCAACCAGCATTGGGTGTTGTCCGCTTCGCCGCTGAACACGTCCGGCGTCGAGGGCACGGTGCAGCCCGGCGGCATCGTGCAGGTCACCAGCGCTGCAAATTATGGCATCATGGGGCCGGTCATCGCGCCCGCGCTTGTCTGCATGCACGAACTATGGGTCAGGGATGAAACCGACTACGTGACCATTCAGCTCATCGAGCCGGATATCCTGATCGCGCCGCTGCACAAGAAGTCCAATCTGCTCGGCATCGAGGGCACGCAGCCTTATCGGCTGATCCAGCCCAACGAAGTCACTAACTGGTTCTGGGGTCGCAGCGAACTGGTTGATCTGATCGAGCCGCAAGGGCTTTTGTCGACGTGGTGCGATGATACCAAGCGACTGATGGGCTTGCAGATCGACAAAATCCTTGGATTCACGGGCGATGCGGGCATAACCGACGAAATTTATGCCCAAATGCGCCTTTCGGGTTTTGCCAATCTGCCGCAAGGCGCCGATATCAAGGATATCACGCCAAAACTGCCGGCCGAATTGATCCCGATGCTCAAGTTCTGCATCGAGATGATCAATACGCTCGGCGGTTTTCCCGAAATCATGCAGGGCAAGGGCGAGCCGGGCGTGCGCGCGGGCTCGCATGCCGACACGCTGATGAAAACCGCGTCGCCGTCGTTGCGCGACCGCTCATTGCTGGTGGAGCGTCAGTTGGCGATTGCCGCTGACCTGACCTTGCAGATGATGGAAGCCAAGGATGACGAGTATTATTGGACGAGCGCCGACAAGCCGATCGACGATGTGGAGAACAGCAAGTTCTTATTGACCGAATTGCCGGAGGATTGGCGTGTCACGGTCGACAGTCATTCGTCTAGCCCCGTTTTCGCCGACGAGAATACGCAATTAATCTTCCAAGCGTTCAAGGCGCACGTCGTCACGCCCGAATACGTGCTCGACACGCTGCCGTTCCCGCATAAGGAACTGGCCAAAGTGCAATTGCGCGAAATGCAGGAGCGCCAGATGCAGCAGATGCAGTTGCTGCTCAAGCAGGACCCGGAGACGGCAAACAAGCTGCTCCAGAAACAGGTTGGCCTGCACCGTTAGTTGCGCGGCAAGGCGCCCATCGGATCGAGCATGCGCGGGCCGTTCATCATCGAAGCGGCGCGCAGGCCCGGATCGCCCTGCGCGGCTTTTTGCGCCATGACGTTGACGCGCTGCTGATGCAGAAATAGTTCGACGTTCGCCATCTTGGCTTTGTCGAGGTCTTCGAACATCAAGCCAACGATATAATCACCCCCGCTAAATTCTTGCCCAAAGTCATCGGTGATTCGCCGGCAGGGTTCTTTGCCGAGCTTGGCATGTTCAAGAAGCGTGAAATCGGCTTTTGCTTTTTCTTCGTCTTTATAAAGCAGACGCCAAACGGTGTTGCCGAGCGCGATGTTGACGCAAAACATTTTATTTTCCTGCCTTGGTTTCTATCCACGCAACGAATTGTTCGGTGGGGATGCGGATGCACTGACTGGTGATGCGTCGGCGCGGCGGGCCGCCTTTGTCGGGAGATCGTTTTAAGTAGCGGCCGAAAGTTTTGTACGACACTCCGATGTAGTCGGCGGCTTCCTTGATGGTGAAAAATGGTTTGGCAAGATTGCCGGTGGCCTTCGTTGTCGCCATTTGCGGTTCTTTGCTCAACTAAACACCTAGTATGACGACAAAGTACAATAAAAGGTGCCATCGCGCAATAGTATTTTTCCCTGCAAAAACCGATGGTTCCACGCCGGAGTTTTCGTAAGTCTTTCACCCCTCCGGCCTTTGAACGTGGAAGGGTCCGTCAATGACCTTCGAGCGCATCGCGTATCGGCGCGGCCGGAAGCACAAGCGTAAGTAACCGGCTCAATGCCAGTCACAGCCCCAGCCGCCCCGCAGCAACAGCAAGCACAAGCCCCAGCAGGCGTGTCCCAGGCAACTGGGCCTACTCCGAACAAAGGCTATGAGGCTGCTGCTGCGCAGCGGCTGGGGCTGATCATCAAGCAATTGGAAGCGATTATCCCGATGGCCGGTGCCACTACCGACATCGGCAAAGCCTGTCTCGAAGCCCTGAACAAGCTGGTGAAGTTCGTGCCGTCCGGCTCGGTCAATCCGGCCGCCGAGAAGAACAACATCGAGAGCATGGCGATGAAGAACGCGCAGCAGAACGCGCAGATGCAGGCGCTGAAACAGCAGCAGGGTGCGCAGCCGCAGCCTGCGCAGATGCCGAAGGCCGCGTGATGGAAATCAAGCGCAACATTTTCGAATCTCCCGCTAAAATGCCGGCCGGCTATCAGCCGGTCGCGGTCGAGATGCCCGAGCCTAACGTCAACGACCGCACTTTGCCGGGGCACACAAAAACCGATAACCATGTCGTGCATGCGCGCTCGCCGCGCGTCGGCGAGAAGTAAGGAGGACTGCAAATGTCCAACGTCAATATTTTCCAGAACAGTTCGAAGTCGGTGCCCGAGAGCGACGAGCAGATCGTCCGCATCGACATGACCAAGAGCGACATCGGCGGGCGCAAGAGCCATCTGCCGGCCGGCATGAAGGCCGACAAGATGTCGATCAGCCACGTTCCGAACGCCAGCGCGATGCCGGGGAATAAATAATGGCAAACGTCGAGGTGGATGAGGTCGATCTTCAGCGCTTGCGCAAGCAGGACCAGACCGTTCACGCGCTGTTGGCCAATCCCAAGGCCAAGCGCAAGATTCTCGAAGCGTACAAGGACGTTGTTCCCGACGCTAAGATTCCCGAGCTGGAGATCGAGGAAGCGGCCAAGGCTCCGGTCATGGAGCTTCAGAAGCAGGTCAGCGAACTCCAGAAGAAACTCGACGACGACAAGGCCGAGCGCGAGAAAGAGGCCAAACTGAGCGCGCTCACCAATTCCGTCGAGAGCGGCATCGCCAAATTGCGGCGCGATGGCTGGACCGATGATGGCATCGCCGAAGTGCGCAAGCTGATGGATGAGCGCGGCATCATCGATCCCGAGATCGCCGCGGCGTATTACGAGAAACAGCATCCGCCGCAGGCCCCGGCAACACCGAGCGGCGTGGGCGGCTGGAATTTCATGGAGCCGGCGGCTGACGAGGATGCCTATGTCAAGGCGATCACCGCCAGCAAGTCGGCCGCCGAGAACGACCAGCTCGTGATGCGCGAGGCAGCCAAGGCGTTGCAGGAATTTCGGGGCGCTCAGCGCCGTTGATCAAGAGGAGTTGAACAGTGCCGCTTCCAGGTCTGGGCGTCGCGCCGCAATCAGGGGCGCTTTATAACGAATTGGCTGCCGTGACTCGGCGCGCATTCGTTCCGCGTCTTTTCGTGCAGATTTACTACTCCTCGCCGACTTTATTCTACATGATGGGCAACGCGCAGCGCGCGGCCGGCGGCTTGAACCAGGTGACGATCCCGATGCAGGGCCAGTCGATGGTGCAAGGCCAGTGGACCGGCTATGGCGGCGGCTTCAACTCGCCCGTCATCACTCCCGGAGTGCAAAACGGGCAGTGGAACCTCGCTTATTGGGTCGTGCCCGTGCCGCTGCCCTTCGGCGAGACAATCATCCAGGCGACCGACCGCGAGATCAGTCTGCTCAAGGCACGCATGAACGACGTGCGCGCCATCACCACGCAGAACATGGCGAGCAAGTTGTTCACCAACAACTCGGCCAATCCGTTGATGCCAAACTCGTTCCTCGACGCCTACGACAACGGCACCAATTTCCCGACTTACGGCGGCATCTCGCGTAACGCCGCCGGCAACTCGGCGTTCAAGGGCCAATACATCGCCGCGACATCGATCAACAGCGGCTCGGTGGCGACTACTGGCTTCAATCGCTCCAACATGGCGACGACGTTGCAGCAGATCACGACCAACGCGGGCGGCGAGGCACCGACCTTCGTGGTCATGAATCCCGGCGACTACGCCACGCTCAACATCGACTTCATCGGCCAGGAGAATATCTACGTCAATCCCGGCGCCACCTACACGATGGACACGTCGGCACGGTCATCGTTCCCGAACCTCAACGTCTCGGGCATCCCGATCTTCTCCGACTTCTTCTGTCCGAAGGGCAGCGCCTTCTTCGTCAACGTCAAATACACGTCGATGTATCTGTCGGAAGACGCGGCGTTCGATTTCAGCGGGTTCTACTCGCTGGTGCCGCTCGGCCAGATCGGTCAACAGGGCGTCGTGGTGGTTGGCTACGATATCATCTGCGCCAAATCGGTTTCCGGCGCGTGGGTCTACGGCATCGGAGGCGCTGCTTTTTAAGCGAGGACAACAATGACGCAGCATATCGCAGGTCCGGGGCTTGGGCTTCCACTTCCCCAGAACCTTTACCCTTCAGAACTTCAAAACGCGCCGCCCGATTGCAGCAACAACCGCATCGCGCTGGCGCCTGGCGACACGCTGCCGATCCCGGCCGGCGATTGGCTGGTCAACACCGGCATGTATTGCGTTCTCCAGTTTCTCGATCCGATCACCGGCACTTGGGCGATGGGTCCGAACGCGGGCTGGAACGGCGGCCAGCAGTTCGTCATCAGCGACGGCTTCAACGTGCGCGTCGCCAACCTGCTCGGTTGTCCGATCAGCGCCTCGATCACCTCGGGCGGCAGCAATTACGTGCAGTCGACGACCACGATTTCGGCGACGCCCGGCAACTCGACCTGGGTGCCGATCGTCGGCGGCGCGTTGACACCGACCGTGATCTCGGCAGGCGCCGGCTATGGCGTCGCGCCCGAGATTTTCCTGCCGGCTCCCGCTCCCGCGTCGAACAATCCGAACGGCGTCGGCGGCATTCAGGCGACGGCCTGGGCCAATATCTCCAGCGGCACGCTGGCGCTGTCGACCGGTGTCAGCATGACCAATCCGGGTGCCGGCTACTCGACGCCCTTCACCATTGCGTTGCAGCCGTCGCCGACCGACCCGAACCTGTCAACCGGCATCACGATGGCGACCGTGGTGTTCTCGCTGACCAATTCCGGCTCGATCACGGGCGCGCTTTGCACCAATCCAGGCGCTCCGCTGAGCAACCCGAACCAGTTCACCCTGTCGGTGACCGGCGCGGGCTCACAGGCGACGCTGGTCGGCAACGTCATGCAGACCGTGACCACGGCGAGCGTGTCGACGCTGGGCGTCGGCTACGGCACTGTTGCCGCCTTGCTGACGACGGTCGGCGGCGTTCCGCTGGCCGGCTCGATCACCAACAACCCGGATTATCTCGGACTCGCCTGGCGTCCGCGTCCGGCGCAGATCGGCTTGACCGTGACCGGCGCCAATACGCTCGGCACGCAGACCGGGACGATCTATGACGGCGGCCTGTTCGTTACCAGCGCGGCGCCGAACTGGGTCATCCAGACCTCGCCGCTGGCCGGCGGCAGCGTAACCACGACTGCCATCATCGGTCTGACGATGGGCAGCCGCCCGGATATCGTGACGTTGCAACCGGCGCCGTAAATGGCGGAGACCTATAGCCTCGCAGCAACTGGCCAGCGTTCCGGCCAGTTGTTTGCCGTTTCCAATATCAAGGTTGGCGACAGCGCGGGGCTCGTCGGATCGCAACAGAACGCAATGGCGCAAAACACGCCGGTCATGTGCAAAAATCCAGATGGATCGAAGTCGTGGTACACGATCGATGCCGAGCGCAGCACGGCGTCGAGTGTTGTTTTGAAGGCGGTCTAGCCTTAGAACAATTGGCAGAGGAGCATCTGCCTTGCTGACCGCCTACCTCAACGCCACGCGCCTGCTTCTGCAAAATCCGAGTGCTCCGACCACCTTGTACTCGGACGCCGATCTGACAAGTTACATCAACACGGCGCGCGGGCAGCTCGCGGGCGAGGCCGAGTGCATCCGCGTGATCGGCACGATCTCGACGGTTGCCGGCCAGCAAGCCTATAATTTTTCGAGTATCGACACCGGCACCTCGGCGACGAACGGCGTCCAGGGCGCGATCAATGTGCGTCGCGTCAGCTACAATGTGGCATCTGGCACGCGCTGGATACCGCCGCGGCCGTGGGAGTGGTTCGACCTCTATGTGCTGAATGACCCGGTGCCGCAGGCAGGTCCGCCGACCGTTTGGAGTCAATATGGGCAGGGCTCGGCTCCGGGCGCGACTGGTTCGGTATCGAGCGGCAGTTTCTACATCAACACGCCAGATATCGTCTATACGCTCAATTGCGATTGCACCTGCTATCCGATTCCGCTGGCTGATGACACGACAAAGGAAGCAATTCCTTATCTATGGACCGATTGTGTGCCGTTCTTCGCCGCCTATTGGGCCTATCTGTCGGCGCAGACCGGTGCGCGGCAGGCCGATGCTGAGCGCATGTATAATCACTATCAGACATTCCTCGATCGCGCCCGCAAGGCGGCCAATCCGGCGGTTGGGCGCTGGCAATACAGTCAGGCGCAGGACCCGGCGCAGGCCGCCAAGTTTGGCATCAAGACGGGGGCCGCCTGATGCCGCTCAATGACTACCTTCAGCAGACGCAGCGCTTTATGCGCGAGCAGAAGCAGGATTTCCTCAATCCCGACGATCTCGTGAGTTACATCAACCGCGGGCGGCGCGAGGTGGCCCTGCGCACGCAATGTATCCGCCGCCTGACGCCTTCGGCCGGAGTGATCACCGGCTACAGCGTGACGGCGCAGGGCTCGGGCTATTCGAACGCGCCGACGCTTGCCGTCAGCGCACCCGACTTTCCGAATGGCATGCTGCCTTATCCGAACGGCAGTCAGGCGACGGCAAGTGCGACGGTACAGGGCGGCGCGATCACGAATGTCTACAGCGAGTATGGTGGAAGTGGTTACTTCGAGCCTGAGTTGACGATCACCGACTCGACCGGCTCGGGCGCCGAAGCGACGCCGATTGTATCCGGCATCAATCTGCTCAATCAGGGACAGGAGCAGTATGCGTTTTCCGACATCGACCTGAGCGGCAATCCGGGTTGCGAGTCGGTCTATTTCGTGCGCGGCATCTCGATTATCTATTCCGGTTATCGCTACTCGCTGGAGCAGATGGCCTTCACGCGCTACCAGATTTATCGCGCTTATCCGTATCAATATCAGTACACGCCTGCGATTTTCAGCCAGTATGGTCAAGGCACGGCTGGTTCCTATTTCGTCTACCCGCTGCCTTCGCAAGCGTTGCAGGCCGAGCTTGATTGCCAGTGTCTGCCGTCCGATCTGATCGACAATCAGAGCTATGAAGCGATTCCCGATCCGTGGACCGATGCGGTGCCGTATTTTGCCGCGCATTTTGCGATGGCCGAAATCGGCAACCTCAATGCCAGCAAGTTCTATCTCGAACTCTATGAGAAATTCGCGCTCAGCTATTCGCAGTTTACCCGCATCGGCCGCGCCTTGAACTCCTATGGACGGCCATAATGGGCGACAAATTCAAAGTTGATCCTGCCTCGCCCGAACAGGGCAATCCCTATTTGCCGACCGGCCCTAACCAGCCGCTGGTGATGGAGGAGTTCAATGGCATCAACACCTCGACAACCCGTCCCGGCGTCGACGAAAAGCAGATGTGGTGGTGCGACGGCTTCATGCCGCTCGGGCGCATGTTCCTGCGCACCATGTACGGCATTGGGCCGCCGCTATGGACGCGCCCGCCCGGCGGATCGATCGCCTTTTTCGATTTCGCCAATATCGGTCCCGTGCCGATCATGGTCGGCGTCCATGCCGATGGCGGCGTATGGCAGATCAACACGGCGACTGGTGCTGCCGTGCATTTCCTGCCCGATGGCACAATCCTGCAACCCACGCGCACGACGATGGGCATCAGCCAGTGGGGCTCGCAATACGTCCTGATCGTCGCGCAGCAGACAAACGGCTATTTCATCTGGGATGGCGCTGTCGCTTATCAGGCCGGCACTCTTGCGCCCAATGTCACGATCACCAATGTCGGTGACGGTTATACCTCGGCGCCGACCGTCACCGCTTACGGCGGCAGCGGCACGGGCGCTTCATTCCTGGCAACCGTCGCCAACGGTGAAGTGACGGGTATCACCGTCACCAATGCCGGGATGGGCTATATCGCGACCGATGTCATCGGGCTTGCTTTTTCCGGCGGCGGCATTTCGGACAAGACGGCCATCCTGCAACCGGTCATTTCCGGCGGCACGATATCGTCGGTCTCGGTAGTCAATCACGGTGCCGGTTATGTCAGCGCTATTGCCGTTGTGGAGGGCGGCGGTGGTTCGGGTGGCTCGCTGACGCTTGGCGTGTCGAGCGGCACCATCTCGTCGGTGACAATCTCCGCGCCCGGCGCGGGTTACGTCACGGCGCCGACCGTTCTGGTCAACGATGCTGCCAATCCGGTGGCGTCGGCGACCGCCAACCTGATGCCGTTCGGCATTTCCGGCAACTCGATCGAGACCTATTCGGGTCGCGTGTGGATTTCCAACGGTCCGACAGTGACGTGGAGCGCGCCCGGCTCGTTCTCAGACTTCTCTAGCGCCAGCGGCGGCGGCAATTTTACATCGTCCGACAGTTTCCTGCGCGTCGGCTATACGCAGCTCAGACAGACTAATGGCTTCCTTTATCTCATCGGCGACTCGTCGGTGAATTACATTTCCGGCGTACAGACTTCAGGCTCGCCGCTGGTGACGACATTCACCAACCAGAACGCCGACCCGGAAGTGGGCACGCCCTGGCCGGGCACCGTCGATGTGTTCGGCCGCAATATCCTGTTCGCCAATGCCTTCGGCGCGCATGTCAGTTATGGTGCGGCGGTCACCAAGATCAGCGAGGCGCTTGATGGCGTCTATAACACGGTGCCTAATTTCGCCGCACTGACGCCGAGCGCGGCCAAGGCGATCATCTTCGGCAAGAAGGTCTGGATGTTGCTGCTGCCGATCATCGATCCGGTGAGCGGCGAGCAGCGCAACAAACTGTTCATGTGGAACGGCAAGATTTGGTGGTCGTCGCCGCAGGATGTCGAACTGGTTTTCGTGCAGCATCAGGAGATCAACTCGGTCATCACCGCCTATGGTACGGACGGCAATGCCGTGTACCCGCTGTTTTCGCAGCCCTCGACCGCATTCCAGAAGATCGTGCAGTCCAAGATGTGGGCAACGCCGGTCGGCTATCAGATGACCAAGGCGACCAACCGCTTCTGGGGCCTGTTTCAGTATTTCAGCGCCAACAGTCCCGATGTCACCATCGACATCGACAGCGAGAACGACTCCGACGAGCATATTATCACGTCGGGACCGCCGGATTTGATCTGGCGCAACAATTCCAATGGCATTATCTCGTGGCTCAATGCTTCCAACAATCCGATCATCTGGACTCGCAATGGCTTGGCGGCGGCGGAACCGGAAGCGGTGGCGCAGAACGGCGTGCTGATGGGCATGACGTTGAAAACCAATTCGGATGACATGGCGATCGTGTCGGCCATGATCGACGCGCAACTCGTAGGATATCGAGGCTGAGCAATGGCACTGCCAACCACTTTCGCCAATCTGACGACCGCAACGGGTCAGCAACTCGACAACAATTTCCAGGCTGTCGGTGCGCTGGTGACGGTGCAATGCACGGCTGCCGGCACCAATGCCATATCGCTGACGCCTGCCGCCAATGCGCCTGCGGTGACCGCCTATAATCTGCCTTACCCGGTGAAATTCGGCTTTGTCGGTTTTACGACTTCAACCGGCTCGGTGACCTTGCAGGTCGGCAGCTTGGCTGCGCTGCCCGTCTATACGCCGGCCGGCGCGCAGGCAGCGGGCGGCGATATTGTGCAGGGATTCTATTACGAGGTGGCCTATGTGGTCGCCAGCACCTACAACTCGGGCAATGGCGCTTTTGTCATCACCAATCCACTGCCGCTTGCCGGATCGTCGCCTGTCGATCTTGGCGAAACCCGCGGGTTAATAGTCACCAATAACGCTAGCACGCCCAACACCAAGATCGATATCACGGCCAGCCGGGCGATCATGGTGACAAGCGCCGGCCTGCCTGTTTTTGCCAGCAGCGTCTCCGTCACGATCGATCTGACGACGACAGGTGCGAACGGCATGGACACCGGATCGCGGCCGACCAGCGGCTGGGTCTACAATTATTTGATCTCGACCGGGCTTGTGACGGCTGGATTGGCTACCGCAACGTCGCCAACCTCGGGCGGCCCGACGATGCCGACCGGATACAACTATGCCTGCTATGTCGGTGCCATGTATTGCGACAGTTCGCAGAATTTGAAACGCAGCCGGCAGGACGGCGACGCGGCACAATATATAGTGACATCCGCAACCAATACGGCGGCAGCACCGAATATTGCCAATGGGACCGCCGGATCATATTCAGCGACCACGCCAACTTATGCCAGCGTATCGGTTTCTGCCTTTGTACCGGCAACGACTAAATCTATTCGGATCATTGCCACAACAAGATGGAATAACGGTTCGATTGCGCACGTACTTGTTGCGCCAAACACGTCGTATAGCGGCAACGTTTCGACCAATTTTCCGCCGTTGACGCTCGATACCGAGAACACGAGCGGAGAAGCCATATTTTTGGTGGAAGCGGCTGCCATTGCGTGGGTATCGGACGCGGCAGGCGGTGGAATATCGTGCCTTGGCTGGACCGACTACTATTCGAGATGAGCATGAGCGCGATTGCTGCCCTGTTCAACGTGCCGTCGACGGAAGGTGAACTGAACGAGTGGTCGTTCGCGCACGCCGCGCACCACATCGACATTAACCGGCTTATCTACCAGAAGACCGGCGCGGTATTGCAATCCTACGTGCTCGACCCGTTCGATCCCGACAACGCGGGGGTTTGGCTCTATCAGCATCAATTGATGCACCAGGCGTTCGATCAGTTGCTCGGCATTTCCGGCTACGACTTGCTGGATGTCGATTTGAAGGATAGAAATGAATTTGCCGGCTGGATATGGTTGAATGCCCAGGAGCATTACCAGGCCGCCAATACGTTGGAGCTAGGCTAATGGCTGAACCCGCCTTGAAACTCGTCTCTCCCGCCCCCGTCATCCGCAAATTCGACACCGCCGATCTGTCGAAGCACGGCGGTTGGATCATTCCGCGCATGATGAAAAGCTTCCCGCATCTCAACGAGCGCGGCGCGGCGACGTTCCTGCAAAACATCAACTACAACAACGAGTATCTGTTTCTCTACAGCGAGACCGGCGTTGCCGTGGCACAAGTCATGTCGGCGCACTCGCTCGATATGAGTCCGATCGTCTACGAGCGCTTTGTCTGGGTCGAGGATCGCGAGAACCAGGGACAGATCAAGGTCGCGGCGGAGTTCTATACCGAGTTCTACCGCTGGGCCAAGACGCTCGGCGCGACCGTTATCATCGTCGAGGAAAATACCGATGTGCCGCACGATATGATCAAGGAAAAACTGGGGCGCATTTTCACAAGACAGCAGCAGTTCGCCCGCACATGAGAGAAGACCTGCATGGCGACGTGAAGCCGCGCGAATTTGCTCCGCGAATATCGCATATCCGCGTCTGCACGGCGGCCGATATCGACTGGCTGATGGAGCTTGCCAAGACGCGATATGAAGCGGCCGACTATGACGAAGCGGCGGTGCGCGCATGGCTATTGGAGCGTTTCAACGAGCCGACGATGGTATTCATGCGGGGCAAGCACTCGTTCGGCTGCTGCAATCTGGCCCGACGTTATATGGCGCCCAATCGCTTGCAGGCATATTTGACGGTATTGGCATCCTACCCGGTCAATCACCTGTCGCTCGAACCGCTGCGCATCGGCGAAGCGCTATGCGACTGGGCGCGCAGCAAGGGTGCCTCCAAATTCTGGTTTTCGGACGTGACCGGCAACGATCTAGCGCCGCTGGTGACGCGGCTCAACGGGCGTTTTGCCGGGCGCAATTATGTGGTAGATTTGGACGATAAATCAGGCCGCTACGGCTGACAGGAGTACATCATGGGCGTCGATCCCATCAGTCTCGGCGTGGAAGGCGAGGCCGCATCTAAGGCAGCGCCCGCGCTCGCAGGAGGTGCCAAGGGTGCCGAAACGGCCGGCGGCGTGGGCGCGGGCCTGGCGGGTGCAGCCGACGTGCTGGCGCCGGCTACGGGCGTTGGCGCGGCAACCGGCGCTGGGGCTTTGACCGGCCTGGATGCCTTGGCGGCCGGCCTGACGCCTTCCGGCGGCTCGTTCGTCGGCCTTCCCGATGTGGCCAGCGCCGCGACGGGGGCCGAAGCAGGAGCGGCGGGGGGTGCTCTCGCGGCCCCGACCGGGCCTGCACCCGCCGCCCCGACCGCAGCGGCTGTTGCCCCTCCACCGGGCGTTTCCTCGCCGCTGGGGGTCGATCCGACCGCCGCGCTTGGCGCCAATGCCCCCAGCCCGCTTGACACGGCCGCCTATCCGGCAGGACCGATCGGAGCGCCGGGCACCGCCGCGGCAACGCCCGTTGCGGGGGCAGCGCCTAGCGGCAGCACCGGTTTTCTCGATACGCTGCAAAGCTCCCTGGCACCGAGCAAGTTGGCGGCCGGCATCGGCGAGTCGGTTGCCAAGAACCCGCTCGGCTTGGCGCTCGCGGCCGGCGGGCTCGGCTACAACGTCTTACAAGGCCAAAAACAGTCAGATGCCGTCAAGGCGCTGCAATCGGAAGCGCAGCAGCAGGGCGCGACCGGCGCGCAACTGGAAGGCTACCTGACCAGCGGTACGCTGCCGCCAGGCTTGCAGCAAAGCGTCGATCTAGCGGTCAAGAATGCCAAGGCATCGGCCATCTCCAACATGGCGTCGCAGGGCCTGTCGACCGACCCGAAGAAGAACACGGCACTGGCCGCCGAGCTGGCGGCGATCGACCAGCAAGTGCCGATCCTCACCGCGCAGATCGGCGAGCAACTGCTGCAATCGGGGCAGGCGGCGAGCGGCCTTGCCAGCAATCTCTATACGTCGCTGGCCAATATCGACCAGACGCAGACCGCCGCGATCGGCAAGTCCATCGCCGCGATGGCGGCGGCGCTGTCCGGCAAGCAGCAAATCCCCGGCACCAATATCTCCGTCAGCACCGGTTAAGATATGGCCGAAACGGCAGTTGCCCGCGTCGATCCCAACCCTTACGCCGGGCTGGGCTTCGACGATTCGAAGATGAAGGAAGTGACGGGCAAACTTGCCGACATCAAGCGGCAGGAGATCGCCGCCGACAGCCGCATCGCCGGGCAACTGGGCGGCCTGACCAGCAAGGCGATGCCCAGGCTGGAGGAGATGTCGCGCAACGCAGGCGTCGAGGCGGAAAAGCTCAAGCCCTGGGATGCCGAGCACGAGGCGGCCAAGCGGCAGACCGACCCTATCGAAGCGTTTGGCTCGCTCGGCTCTGTCTTCGGTATCCTTGCGTCGGCTTTTACTCATGCTCCGATGGAGAACGCGCTGAATGCATCGGCGGCGGCAATCAATGCCATTAAGGCCGGCAATGCCGAGGACTACAATCGTGCCTACAAGGCGTGGGAGGCCAATACCAAACAGGCGCTGGAGCGGCATCAGATCGAGCACGCGGCGTTCGAGGATGCCGTGACGCTGCTCAAGACCAACATGGAAGCGGGCATGAACCAGATGCGGCTCAATGCCGTGCGCTTCGGCAACCAGAAGGACCTGGCATTACTTGAAGCGGGCATGAGCAAGGAACTGTTCGAGTATAAGGCATCGCAGCAGAAAGTGGCGCTCGAATTGCAGGAGGCAATGCCCAAGATCACGGAAGCCAACGCCGAGATGGCACATCTGTTCTCGCTTGGCTACGATCCAAAAAACCCGCAATCCGAGCAAAGTCAGAAGGCATTCATCGAGTTTAAGAAGTGGCAGGCCGAGCAAAAACTGGCCGAACGCGGTGTCACCTCGCTCAGCAAGGAAGACGCGATGGAGGTTGCCCGGCGCGCGGCAGTCTACGAAGCCGAGGGCATGGATCACGCGGCGGCCTTCGACAAGGCGCGTTCCGAGATCGCGATGGCGGCCAAGAAAGGCAGCAGCCGCGTTGCCAAGCCCGAGGAGGAAGCAACCCGCATCCGCGCCGAAGAATTGCTCAAAGCCAATCCCGGCATGTCCAAGGCAACGGCCTTGGAGCAGGCGGCGCACGAGTTCAAGGTCAAGACGGCGGCGCCGAGCGGCAATCGCATGGACGATCTCAAATCGCGCGAGAACAAGATCGACGTGATCGAGACCAATATCGACCATCTCGACGAGATGCTGTTGAAGCATCATGCCATCGCCGGCATCGGCGGCAAGATCACGCGCACGAGCGAAGCGATCGGCAATATTCTCGGGTCGAGCGCAACGGATCGCGCGCAGTTCCGCCGCTGGATACTGGAGATTCAGGAAACGCTACCGTCCGTGCTCAACGACCGCTCGGGGCGGCCGATCTCGTCGGAAGCCGAGAAGATCGAGGGCATCGTCGCGGGTCTTGCGGCCGGCGATACCAACGCCAATACGCTGCGCGCCTATGACGAGTTGCGCCCGCTCCTGAAAACGCTCAAGAAGCAGTTGCGCGAACGGCGCGGCGAGGCGTTCGAAGGCGACGGCAAATCGGCCGCGCCCAAGGCGCCGTGGGAACATGATCCGATAGCACAATGAGCGATGTCGGCTACATTGGTTTTGACCAGCCTGCCAAGGACTTGACGCCAACGGTCAAGGACGAGGCCGGTTACGAGAAAGTGCCGGCCGGGGCCAAGTATTATGATCCCGAGGGCAAGACCCGTTTCAAGCCAATCAAGAACGATGCCGACTACCGGGCGATCCCGGAAGGCGCGCAATATGCCGATCCCAACGGCACAATCCGGCAAAAACCCAAGTTCGAGGGCATCGATTTCACGGCACAGACGCTCTACGACATGAGCATCACGCCGACTGAAAAACGCAAGGCGCTGGAACGTACCTATCCCGGCAAGGTCAAGGAAGACCAGGAAGGTCTGTACGTCGAGGACAACGGTAAATTCCGTCGTCCCGGCCGTGGGATGTCGGCGGTAACCGGCTTTGCGGCGGAGGCTGCCGGGCCGACGGTTGGTGCGGTGCTCGGTGCGCTTGGCACGCGCAGTCCGATCGGCGGTGCCGGCGGCGCGATGCTGGGACAGACCTTCAACGATGTCGTGTTGCAGTTGTCCGGCATCTATGATCGCACGCTGCCCGAGGAGGCGGCCAACATGGCGCTGGCCGGCATGGGTGCGCTTGTTGGCACGGGCGTCGGGCGCGGCATCGCGACAATGGTGCCCGCGGCCAAGGCAGGCGTATCGAGCGTGACTGCCGCGCTGCCTTCGCTGGCTGCCAAGTTCCTCGGCGCCGCGCCGCAAGAAACAAGAATGGCGCGGGAACTCGCCGAGAAAGGCGTGCAAGTTCCGCCCTCGGCCTGGGCACATGAGGCGCCGCACTTGCAAAACATTGTCGAGGTGTTTGATCCGGCGTTCCGCACCAACAAGCCGTTGCGCGAGTCGGCGGCCGAGCATTACGAAAAAAGTGCAACGAAAGTGCTCGACGATCTCGGCGTAAAGCGCGAGGAGTCGTTGCTGACGCCCAAGACCGCGGTGCCGACGATCCCGGCCGGCGAAAAGATCATGCAGCGCACGCTGGCTGAGTCGGCCGCCGCCGATCAGGCATTGAAAACTGCTCTGGAAAAGCGCGCCGCCGACCTGCAAGCCGGCCTGCCGGAAAAGATGGCGCAGCGTGAGGCGCTGACCAATGCCGCCGAGGCATCGCGCGTGCAGGCGCAAAAACTGATCGACGAGAGTTTCAAATCCATTCAGGTGGAAGCTGACCACGCCATGAAAGTGGCGGAAGCGGGTGCCAATACCGGTGAGCTATGGGAGCGCATCGGGCAGAAACTGGCGCTGGTGCGGCATGGTATCGGCGAACGCGCGCGCTACTGGTATGATCGTTATAATCAAATGACGGCAGGACACACCGTTAGCAGTCAAGAATTGGCCGATAGCGCACAGCAGATGCTCGACGAGTTGCCTGCGGAGTTCAAGGCGCGTAACCCCGCGCTTGTACAAAAACTTGCAAAACTTGGCGGACAAAAAGATGAAACTGTTGAAATTTCACGCTTTGGCGGTGAAGCTTACAACCCGGAACTTAAAGCCGCCGAACAATTGACTTACGGAGAACTGCACAATCTTCGTTCCCTGTTCCGTGGCTCAGCCGATTGGTATACGCTTTCGTCGGATTTCAAGAATGGCGCACTAAAGCGATTTTCCAAGGAAATCGATCGTCTCATTCACGATCCAGACGCGCCCGAGCAAATTAAAATTGCCGGGCAGTTCCTTGATAAAGTCGACAAATGGTACGGCCACAATATCTCGATCTTCGAGGCACAGCAGATCAAGGCCATCATGAAGGGACTGGAGGCGGGCGAGCCAGCCGATCCCAAGAATCTCTACAAGGCGCTGATCAAGGAAGGCCACAGCGATCTCATCCGTCGCGTCAAGGATATGGTCGGCCCCAATTTGTGGTCCGGCGTCAAGGCGGCCGATACGCAAGCGATGCTGGATGCTTCCAAGAGCCTGACGCCCGGCGAAATCGACGCGCGCAAGTTTGCCCGCGAGGTGCTTGAGCGTTATCGCAGTAACACGCTCGAAATCGTGCATGGCAAGGAAGCATCGGAAAAACTGCTGGCGCAAGCCCGCGCCATCGAGCAATTGGACGGCCGCCTGCCGATCCCGGCAAAGTCCGACGACACCATGACGCAGGTCATCGCGCGAGCACGGCTTGCCGCCGACGAGGCCAAGGCCGCGGGCGCCAAGGACCCGCTCGGCACGCTGAACAAGGAAATGAAGAAAATCAAGGCTGAGCACTCGCGCGAACTGGCGAAGACGCGCGCCGAGCGCCGCAATGATCCGCTTGGTTTCCTTTATGACCCGACAACCGGCGCATCCGAGGCGGTCAACAAGATACTGGGCGATGAGGACCTGATTCTCGCCGCTGCCGCGCGTTTTGGCGACAAGAGCCCAGAGTTCAACATGCTGCGGCAAGTCTATGCGCAGCGCGTTCTGGAAAACACGCTGCGACCGAGTACCAAACTGGAGAAGATCGCGCCGGAAGTGCAGCAACTGATGTTCTCCGGCACGACGCTGCATCAGCTCCAGGTGCTTGCCAAGGAGATGGATTTCCTGATGACGCGGCGTGGTATGGCGCAGTCCACGGCGGGTGGCATGTCGGCGATGGCCAAGGTGGAGCATCCGACGACCAATATTCCCGTGGCTCGCGGCATCGTCAAATTCGTGCCGGGCTTGAACCCGGCTATGCGCTTTGTTCACGGCAAGTTCTATCAACTGATTACCGATCTCATTACCTCGCCAACAACGTTGCGCTGGATCGAGAAGGGATTAACTTCCGGCACGCCGGAAGAACAGGCTGCGGTGCGCGCCATCCTGCAAAAGCACTTGCAGCGCGGCGCCGCGATGGGTGCCGGCGCGGGCGAAGCGGTCGAACAGGGCGGTATCGAATGAGTCTGAAAGCTATTCTCGATACTTGGGCGGAGAAATTGTCCGCCAAAGCGGCCGAAAAGGACACGCCGTTACAAGAAAGCACCGACGCCTTCAAGGCGGTCACCGCCTATTTTGCCGCCACCCAGAAGCGTGGTAAGAAATCCGGCGACGATGACGAGCCCGCCGATACGGGCGGCTTCAGCTTTGTGCAAAGCGACGAGGTGATCAATGGCGCCCCCGGACAACGTGCGAAAGTTCGAACCCGTCGAGATTCATGAAGAACAACCGAACCCTGCACTGGCGCGAGCAGCGAATGCCGCCGCCATCTCGGCTCTAGCTCTCGGCCTGAAGACGCTTTCGCAGCGCGCCATTGCCGGCAGCCGGGCGCTGTTCACGCTGGTTTCGGTCGGCTCGTGCTTCTGGTTGTGGAACAACACGCCCGATCCGAGCGTCACCCAAATTGCCTCGCTCACGCTCTACGCCGTCTTCATTCTGGCCGCCAATTACATCGTGCGGAGAATTTGATGACGGGCGTGCTGCAAAGCGGCAACATTACGCCGGGACACGTCGTAACATGGGCGACCGATGGCGTGATTCAGGACGGTGGCGCGTTGCAGGCCACCAAGCAGGTTCTCGCCACTCTGCTCAGCGCCGACTTCAACTCCATCGCCGACCAGCCTTTGCTATTGCCTTCATCGATGACCGCTTTTGCGATCACCGGCATCATCGTTACCAATTCCCAGATTTCGCTGACCACGGCATCGGGCGGGTTTTACCCGCAAACATCCAAGGGCGGCACGGCGATCGTCGCCAATAGCCAGGTCTATTCGTCGCTGACCGGCGCCACCAAATTGCTCAACTGCACGATCGAGGCCACCGCGCTCGCAACTTATTATACGCGCGGCAATGTACCCGATTGGGCGATCTATCTGTCGCTGACGGTCGCGCAGGGCATTAACGCAACAGCCGATGTGTACCTTTTAGGCACTGATTTGACTGCATAAGGACTTCTCATGAAACGCTCTATTGTTTTGCTGGCAGCGTTGTTGTCGGCAAGCCCCGCATTGTGTGCGCAGTCGGTCACCCAATCGGGCAACGTCACGCCCAATCATGTCTCGATCTGGGCGACCAACGGTGTCATCAAGGATGGCGGCACGGCATCCAATCCGCTTGCCACGTCGTTCGGGGTAGTCGGCGGCCAGATTTGCGTCAATAGCGGGCCTACCACGGGTGCCTACAACGCACTTTGCTTTGCCGCAACGCCGACGGGCGGCACAGTCAGCATCTACAACTATGCCGGTGCGACCGGCGGCCTGTCGTTCGTCGTCAACGGCGTCACGCAGGGATTCCCGACGATCCCGGTGCCGACAACGACCAACGATGCTGTCTGTTTCGGCAATACATCCGGCCAACTGGTCGATTGTAGTCCCTCGGGCATCTGGAAAGGTACAGCGATAGGACTTGGTTATGGCGGTCTGGGCGGCAGTCAGTCGGCGGCGACGGTGGGGCAAGTGCCGGTCTTCCCCGGCTCGGGCGGTGCCGCAGTGCCCGGTTCTGTCTCGGATATTGCCGGCATCATTACGCTCGCGCAAGGCGGTCTTGGCGCGAGTCAGGCATCGGCCGCTGCCAACAGCGTGCCGGTTTTTCCGGGCTCGGGCGGCGCGGCGTCGCCGACGACGCTCAGCTCCATTTTTGGCTCGCCTCCGGCGATCGGCGGCACGGCCGCCGCGGCAGGCAAGTTCACGACGCTCCAGGCTACCGGCAACCTCACAACCAATGTCACCGGCTCGACGCAATGCCTGCACGCCAACAGTTCGGGTGTCGTCAGCGGCACGAGCACGGATTGCAATCCGGTTGCGGGATCGGATACGCAAATTCAATTCAACAATTCGGGTGCCTTTGGAGCGAGTGCCAATTTTACATGGAATGGGTCGGCGACCACAATTACGATTGACTCAATAACATCGAGCATCCTGCAAGATGCTTCGTCTTCGCAAGACAAGCTAACGATGGGGGCGGCATCGAGCGTCAATCTCAATGGTCTTGCTGCTGCTCCTGGTGCGCAGATAAAGTTCACGCCAAACGCCTCTCATAGCAATAACACGTTCGATATTCAGGCGGTTAACGCCCTGCTGCAACTTGACGGCAATGGTGGTGCCATCGACCCCCAAATTCTACTGGCCGATGTATCCTATGCCGTCATTCCCTATCCCGGCGGCAACCATAAGGGCGGTATCGGCTTTCTCGGCCGCGCTCGCGCTGGCGCTGGCGCTCCAGTTGAATTCAATTTCGGCGTCAATGATGCTTTAAGCGGATCGCCGGCAGGCAATGAGCAGTCAGTCGCGATCAACATCTACAGCGTTGCTACGCTGGGCGACCAACAGAACGGTGTTTTCTTTTTCAGCGGCACCGGAACAAATTCGCTCGGCGGGACAATGACGGCAACGACTGCCGGTCATCGCTTGGGTGAAATTGGCGTTACAGGGTCATTGCCAGATGGTAACTTCACTCAGACCGAAAGCGGTTCCATCAACTGGTATGCTGATACGACGTTTTCTGGCACGACGATTGATGGTAGCTACACCGCGCTGACAAATGAGGTGCATCGTCTTGCTGTTGCCGCTTCATCAGCCGAAAGCATCGTTGGCGGCTGGTATTCGCCCGGTACGTTGGCAGTCGGCGCCTGGGCTGATCATGGCAATAGTTTTACCGGCGGTCCCGGCACTATCACGATTAAAGATGGCGGCAGCGCCTCGTCACTTTCGGGTGCTACCATTATTACCGCTGCCAGCGGGCAACTGCATCTTTATAGCTCGGTTGTCGGCAGCGGGGCTTATGTTCTTACTCAATCCGGCGCCATTACCGGCGGGCATCATGCCTGCTGGAATGCCAATGGCATTCTGGTCGATTGCGGGAGCTGACATGAAATATCTTTTCGTCGTTATCCTTCTCTTTTTTGCCGTACCGGCTCTAGCCCAGCAGCCGACTCCTACGGGCCAGCAATATTGCGGTCAGATGGTCGGTAACATGACGATGCAGATCACTGTATTGTTGGATGAAGTTGCAAAACTGAAGAAGGAACTGGCCGAGGCCAAAAAAGAGCCTAAGCCAGATGCCAAGCAAAAACCCTAAGATGGCCAGTTATTTCTGCCCGAACAGGTTTTGCAGTGTGTTCTGCAAGTCCGCGTTGGGCGGGGCACCTTGCTGGATGCCGAAATTGCCGTTGGGCTGGCCTTGTGCTTGAGCCGCAGGACCGCCGGGCAGGAAAGGCGCTTGCACGGTTGGCGCAGGCGTAACGGCAGCTTGCTGTGACGCGGCTTCAGCGATATTGCGGCGCCGACGCCGAGGCTGTTCAGGCTGTGAAGGCTGCTGCGGCTGCGCAGAAGGCACAAACGCTTGGGCCGGCGCAGTCTGCTGCGGCAAATGCTCGATCTGCGCCGGTTGGACAGGCGCCGGCAGCATACCTTCGCGCGGCAGGTCGGTGCGCCCGACCATCGCATCCGTCGCATGCGTCGCCGCCAGTTTCTCGCGCTGGCCGAACGATGCCTCGTCGATGTAGCCGATGGCGACGAACTGAAGGGTGCCGATCACGCCGGCTTCGAACGAAATGCGCGTCGTCACGTCGCACACGTCGATCTGCTGGCCGACGAACTTATTGAGGTAACCGCGCAGATTGGTGCGGCTGTTGGGCGGCACGCGCAGCAGGAACGGCATTTCGTAACCGGGCACCAGGATTGCAATTTTCTGGATGTCAGCGCAAGCCTTGACGCCCTTGCCGCTCACCGCCGAGACCTTGGAGCCCCAGGCAGCCTGCGGGCAGGAGGCGCAGGTCGCCGACTGCGGCTTGGCCGCGTTGCGCGACGGCGCGACGCCATTATCGGAGAAGCAGGCCGGCGGCTCGTACTGGTTGGCACTCGGATCGAACGGCTTGTCGTAGAAAATCTTGGAGGTGCGCTCCAGCGCGTCGATGATCACGCAGTCGATGTAAGGACCGGTCTTGGGATTGTAGGTCTGCACCGGGATTTCGTCACCGGCCGCGTCGATCAGCGATAGCCGGTTGCCCATGATCGAGAGGAACGGCGGCGAGCCGACGCCGAGATTGCCGACGAGGGTTTGCGCGAGGCCCTTGGACTGACGGTTTTGCAGGTAAGCCGGGAGCTGATTGGTCATTGTCATGCCTTTCGGATGGAAAAACGAATGATTGATGAAGTCTCGATGTTGGGCGGCAACGCGCCGTCATGCGCGTCCATGTATTCCGTCAGCGCATCCTTGAGCGGCGGGCCGATCTTGAGCATGGCACCGCGACGATCCCAATCCTCCAGTATCCAATCCAGATATTTGGTTTCGTCAAGGATTTTTGGTGTGATGATGGTCGAGAGGATGGCGGTACCGGTGTCAGTCTTGAATGACTTGATGCCCTGCTCGGTCATCGTCGCCGTGATCCGCGCCTGCAATTGTTCCAGTTTCTCGTTGTAAGGCTTGCAATAGTCGCTGAACAGCTTCGACTGCTGATCGAGATGGGCTCGTATCTGCTGATGCTCGGCGACGAGGGCGGCGATGTCGGTCATAAACATATCCTAACAGGCATTAAAAACGTAGTCAACTGTATTATACACGAGCAAATTCCCCAAAAAGCTCTTTGGCACGTTTCTTATAAGCTTGATATCCGGCAATTGGATCATCGAAGTCGCCCAAGTGAAAACGTTTGTTGTGGCTACCGACTCTAACACGCCATTTACCGTTAGGACGGCGCGTTACTCCTTTGAATCCCGAAGTATTATTGATTCTCAATCGCGTATTGGCTTGATTAAGAAAATCGTCGGCTAACCGAAGATTCTTCCATTTATTGTCGTGTTTGATCAAATTCTTATGTTCAACGTCTTCCTCGGGCATAATACCTGTTACGTAAAACCATGCGAGTCTATGTCCTTTATACTCACGATTCAGAATTTTGATATGGATGTAGCCATGGGTATGCAGGCTTCCAGCAACATCTCCTCGTTTTCGGCGAGGTGAATTACGTTTCCATTTAAAATGTCCGGTGCGTTTATTATACCACAAAGCACCTAATAAATATTTATGCGTTAGTTTCATAGTGCCCCTCTGCGCACTGCGTCAAGCAATGCCCCTTGTAAACTAATATTTGATTCTACCCTGCGAAATATTTCTTGCTCAAAATTAGTTGCTACTACTTGATAAATTGATACAGGATGTTTTTGGCCAGGTCGGTGCGCGCGTTTATTCCCCTGCTCATATAAACGACTTTTTTCGGTTGGGCCACACCAGATAACTGTATCCGCCACAACAAATTCGTTGATACCGTGAGCCGTCGGTTGGGGGTCCATGATCATGACTTTAAAATCCGGGTCGGATTCAAAAGATCGAATAAGCGGTGCGCGATCTTTCTGATCGACTTCGCCGTTGATAATACCGCATTTCCAGTGCTTGGAAAGAATTTTGTATAATAGATGCACCACGCTAGTTAGGCTGGTAAAAATAAGAACTTTGTGCTCGGCGCGTTTTACAAGGTATTTTATTTCTTCGTAGCGCGGCGAAGCATCAATTAAGTGGGTAGTATGATCGTCGCCATAAATAGCTCCAAGTGCAATTTGTAAATATTTGGTGCGTGCGGCTCCTTCATTTGCGGCATTGACCAATTCTCCAGACTTTAGTTCGATCTGCAAATCCCGTTTTAATTTAGCCATGTGTTTTTCTTGTTCGACCGTCAAAGCGACCTTACGTATTTGTGGTGGCAATAATTCTGGTGCGTCTTTCCAAACTTCTTGAATCGAAAAGCGAATGGCTGGAACAAGTACACGACGGGCTTTGTCATATCCATCTTTACGAGGTAGCCATTTGAAGGATCGAGGCGCAACTTGGAACATTGTTTCAGCTCTAAAAGTCGTAAAGGATTTACCAAAACAATTGTTGACGAGTTTCGACAGTCCATAAGCATTGGCCGGGCTATTGCCGAGTGGCGTGCCCGTTTGGAGCAGTAAATAGTCGCGCCAACCGAAAACTAGCCGCGCGATTCTATGTCGTTTTGTGGTTGCGTCACAATAAGCATCAGCTTCATCTATAATGATTATTTTGATATTTTTATCATTAGCGAGTTCAACAGAAAATCCAGCAAGTTCAAATTTTTTGCGTGTCAAGGCACCGACCCCAACCCCATCAAAATTGATAATTCCAAAATCGGGTTTCTTGGCGAGCAGTGTGCTGCGTTTGCCAGCGTCACCGTGTAAAATTTCAACAGACCGACGAGAAAGAAGCGCCTTAAAAATAGTCGATGCCCACACTGTCTCCATGATAGTCATCGGGCAAACAATAAGGGCTCGGCATTCGCCGGGCGGATATTGTGACATCAACCAATCAGCAAACCAGATTTTAGCAAGCGTTTTTTGCGTCCCTGGATCACTAAGATTAAATCCTTTGCGATGCACAGCATCGAAATTAGCCATTAGTTTTTGGTGTTCGCCTGCGACTATATCCGGCGGCGCGGGCCAATCGTAATTCTCGTCGGTGATGATGGGCGGTACTGGGTAATCGTAGTGCCGGAGCACTTGAGCATTATGCAGATTGAAGGGCACGGCGATCCGGTCGCGACCAATCGCTTTCGCCTCCGGCAAAGCCTGAAGCAGAAAAGGATTTTGCGTAGGATAGACGAGAACATTATATTTTTTGTCGTAGATGAAATCCATCAGCCGTCCGGCAAGCCAAGCGCCTCTTTCAGTTTTTCGATGATCATCTCCGCCGAATCGCCCCAGATAGCGATGCCGCCGGCACGTCTTATCTGTCCCATTGTCGCTTCTTGTCGTGGTGTCGGGACTTTGCCCGGCGCCTTGTACTCGATCGCCACGAACTTACCGACAACGCAAGCAAAATCATCAAGAGCAGGAGCCCCCAAACCCATCTGCACGGGGCTAAAGCGATACGCGCCAAGCGCCTTGAGATATTTGCGGACGGGTTCACGAGTATAGCCCTCTGGAGTTTTCATTTTGCGCGTTGTTTAAGCGGAGTAAATGATTTTAAGAGGGCGACGGAAGCATGTGTTTTGGGAAGCGCCGGATACAAACATGGCAATAGTGCTCACCAGATGGTGCGCCCGATCCGACTAGAAGTTCTATTGAACCAGCCGAAAGCGGAATTAGGCTAAACCACCCAATAGGGTTTTGCTGCTCGACACCGCAGCAGTCGCATTTGTATTTTACTATTTGCTCCGTGCGCATGATCTCACCTTATCCAGTCTTTCTTTATGGGGGCGCGTTCCGCTCCATGTTCCATTATAGTTCAAAATTGGGTTTCCCAAGCGGTACACTACATACGATAGGCCAGACAAAAGACGATCTTTTGATTCGCTGTTCGGCAACGCTGAAACAACAATTATGGCCTCGAACATTTGAC
>Ga0335083_10000416_pt1 | contig 66288 bp, 63 predicted proteins | sample Lox_Sample_42_FD_206716 | JGI IMG/M metagenome (GOLD analysis project Ga0335083, IMG submission 206716) | Soil microbial communities from Loxahatchee National Wildlife Refuge, Florida, United States - Lox_Sample_4.2 | ecosystem: Environmental > Terrestrial > Soil > Wetlands | place: USA...
CGATTCTGGAGAATGCGCGCGGCGACGTGGTCGGCGACAAGACATTCGGTGACGGGTCCGTGCAGAAAACGCTAGACCTTCCCGATGGCGGGGCGCTGATCCTGTCGGTTGCCAAGTACTACTCGCCGAGCGGCAAGGCCATCCAGGATGCGGCGGTTACGCCGAATGTCGTGGTAGCCGATGCGATCGACGATGGCGTCAGCCCTGATGATGATCCGACGACCCCGTCGGATGAAGAAAACAAAGCTCCGCAGAAGAATACCGTTGACGAACAGCTCAACAAGGCCGTGGAGGTCCTCAAGAGCCGCGCCAGCTAATTCAACGAAAGTAACTTACGAATGAAGCGCCACATCTGTGGCGCTTTTGCTTTATGCTGAATATAGTCTGATATCGTTACATCCAGTGGGACGCGGAGATCAGCGCTGCAGTCCCGCTATTTCATGGAGACACTCGGACACGGGTTTACCTCTCTCATTCCTCTGCTGCTGATTTCGGCTGTCGCGGCATTCGTCGTTTATCGTCTCTTTTGGCAGCTGCGAAACACCTCGGACAAGCCAGGTCATCTGGAAGTGGATATTCAGCAGCTTGGCGGATTCAGCTACCGCCAATTGGTTCTGATCAGTGTGCTGAGCCTCTTCCTTGAGATGCTGATGATCCGATGGGTATCGTCCGAAATCCGCATCTTCGCCTACTTCAAGAATTTTGTCCTGGTCGCCTGCTTCCTTGGCTTCGGCTTGGGGTGCTATCTGTGCCGCCGACGCGTGCAGCTCATGGCAATGATCACGCCGCTTCTAGTGTTGACACTGATTTTGAAAGTGCCGATTTTCACCCTGCGACGGTCGATCGCGGCCCTTCCCGCTCTGCTTGGAGCGAGCGCTGAGGTTCATGTTTGGGGCGTTCCCGCCCTGCCGACGAGCTGGTGGGGAATGATTGTCGCACTCACCTTCGTAGTGCCGTTGTTTGCATTGATTGCTACGACCTTCATTCCGGTCGGACAACTGGTTGGCTGGTACCTGGAGAATGCTCCGAAAGGCGTTGCCGCTTACAGCGTGAATGTGCTTGCCAGCCTCGTTGGGATCGGCGCGTTTACACTTCTTTGTTTCCTAAATTCGCCACCGTGGATTTGGTTTTTGCTGGCCGGAATAATCTCGGTTCTGACCTTCTGGCGCAGCACGCGAGCTAGACTGGTGCTGTCCGCAGTGTTCTTCGCGTGTACGTATCTGCTTGCGACACCCGAGGGCTCGGGCATCCGGACCTACTGGTCGCCCTATCAGAAACTGTCGGTGCAGACAGTCTATGAGGACGGCCAGATTATGTCGTACACGCTCAACACTAACGATTCCTGGTACCAGCAGATCATTAATCTTTCGCCCGAGTTCGTTCAATCTCACCTGCAAATGTTTGGTGGTCGTCCGTTGGATCAGAACTCTTACAACATGCCGTATCGGTTCTATTCTGCTCCGCCATCTGTGCTGGTCCTGGGATCTGGCATGGGCAATGATGTCGCGGCCGCCCTGCGCAATGGTGCCGGCCGAGTGGAGGCTGTCGAAATCGATCCGCTAATCCTGAAACTCGGCCGCGAACTGCACTTCGAGCATCCCTATCAGTCCGCGCGCGTGCACGTCATGGTCAACGATGCCCGCAGCCACATCGAAAACAGCCACGATCATTTCGATTTGATCGTCTTCTCACTGCTCGATTCGCACACGACAACATCTCACTTCACGAACATCCGGATCGACAACTACGTTTATACCCGCCAAGCGTTTCAACGCGCGAAGCAGCTACTGAACCCTGATGGCCTCTTCATCGTGAAGTTCCAGGTGGAGAATCCCTGGGTAGCGGGCCGCCTGTTTCAACTTTTGCACGACACATTTGGCCAAGATCCAATACAGTTTCAAACCGAGGGTGGTTACGACACGCCGGGCAGATTCTTCGTCTCCGGATCTTCCGAACGCCTGGCCAAGGCTACCTCAGATCCTGCGCTTGCCTCTTATCTTGCAGTACACGGCAACATGCCGATGCAACCGGCGATTGTGACCACAGATGACTGGCCTTACTTCTACCAGCACGCGCCGGGGCTACCTATCATCGTCATTCTGGTTTCCATCGCAGTGCTGGTGGTGTTCGGATGGTTTCTGCGCCAGACAAGCGGAGAAGGTGAACGGCTCGATTTTCATTTCCTCTTCCTGGGCGCGGGCTTCATGCTGCTGGAGGCCCAGATCGTCAGCAAGATGGCGCTTCTCTTTGGCACGACGTGGGTCGTGAATGCCGTGGTAGTCTCGGGATTGCTCTGCCTGATTGTGGGCGCCAATGTGGTGTACGGCGCATTTCGGCAAATCCCCCTGCCAGTGGCTTATGTCGTACTGTTCTTGACTCTGGCGCTGATGTACTTCGTTCCGATGCAGAAACTGTTTTTCGAGTCATGGCCGGTGCGCGCGCTGGTGGCGACGTTGGCACTCTGCACTCCGGTGTTATTTGCAGGAATCATTTTCATTTCCAGCTTCGATCGAGCAGGCTTCCGGGGAAGCGCATTGGGCTCGAATCTGTTTGGATCGTTGATTGGCGGACTTCTGGAATCTGCCTCTCTGTGGTTCGGCCTGAAGTCGCTGACGGTTATCGCGGCGCTGCTGTATTTGGGGTCCGCGATTTTCCTCAGTCGTGTCAGAGCCCCAGAGTCCAGAACGTTAGATATTCCTGAAGCGATTCCAATCCCCTAGCGCCCATCGTAGCGCCTGCGTCACTGAGGGTGCGTGTGCGCCGGGTGGTGGAGTTTCGCTCCGCTCACAGCCGAGGCGGCGGTCCCTACATGGCATCGGCAAACGCCAGGATGAAGTCTCGACACCTGCCGATGCCCGGTTCGCGGTGCTATCCTGACCTCGAGGCATGAAGGTTCTCTACGAAAATCTTCCCGAGGTTGAAATCGGCGGGCGCAAACTCGTCGGTCGTGTGCTTTTTGGACTGTTGATCCTGATCGCGATTCTGGTCGGCGCTACCGGAGGTTTGCTGCTCGTTTACACCACTGACCTGCCCCAGGTGGATGCGCTTGAGGCTTACCGGCCCAGTTCCATCACCGAACTCTATGACGATCACGGCAAGGTGATCGGGTCATTCGCCCTGCAGCGGCGCGTGGTGGTGGGATACGACGACTTCCCTCCGGTTCTCCGCGACGCGCTGGTCTCGATCGAAGATAAAGACTTCTATGCTCACTCGGGGATCAATTTCTGGCGGATCGTTGGTGCTGCCTATCGCGATATCGAATCCGCAGGCAGAGTCCAGGGTGCATCCACGCTCACCATGCAACTGGCGCGCAATCTCTTTCTTTCCCCCGACCGCAGCTGGCAGCGAAAGGTACAGGAGGCAATGCTGGCGATTCAAATCGAGCGCCGCTTCACCAAACCGCAGATCCTGACGCTGTACGCCAACCAGATTGCGCTTGGGCACGGGGTGTTTGGGTTTGAGGCAGCCTCGGAGTTTTATTTCAGCAAGCCCGCGAAGCAGCTGACCTTGCCCGAAGCTGCTCTGTTGGCCGGGCTTCCCAAGGGGCCGAGCTACTACTCCCCGATCAATCATCCGGATCGCGCCCAAAAACGCCGCAATCTGGTCATCAACGCCATGCTTGAGGACGGCAAGGTTACAGCCGCACAGGCCAATGATGCACGTTCAGCCCCGGTGGGTCTGCATCTCGCCCACGATCCGAATTCGCTTGCTCCATATTTTGTCGAGGAGATTCGACGCTATCTCGAAAACAAATTCGGCACGGATCAGGTTCACGAGGGCGGCCTGAAGGTTTACACATCACTGGACGTAGATATGCAGCGAGCCGCAAACCAAGCCATGCTCGACGGATTAGCCAGTTACGAGCGGCGCCATGGATGGAAGGGTCATCTGGAGAACGCTGTCGGAGCGGGTGAGGTGCTCGACAAGTACTCCCATCCTGACTGGGACGATGAACCGGAGGTCAACGGATATATTCACGCCCTGGTTACATCTGCTGGACCTGGAATCGCAACATTGAAGTTTGGCCGTTATACGGCCGCGCTGGGGCAGACCGATGTCGCATGGACGCAGCACAAACTCCCTGACATTTTGAAGACTGGCGATATTTGCTACGTCAAGATTCTCTCGCTTGGGTCGAACGGAGCCGCGAAGGTAAGTCTTGAGCAGGACTCGGGCGCACAAGGCGCCCTGCTCGCCATCGACAATACAACGGGAGCGATCAAGGCCATGGTGGGAGGCCGCGATTTCAACACCTCGAAATTTGATCGTGCGACGCAGGCCCTGCGCCAGGTGGGATCCTCGTTCAAGCCGTATGTTTACACGACTGTGATCGACGGCGGAGCCAGCCCTGACGATACGATTCTCGATGAACCGGTGAGCTTCGATACTGCCTCTGGCCCTTATACGCCGCACAACTACGATGAAAAGTTTGAGGGCATCATCACGCTGCGACGCGCCCTAGCCCAATCGCGCAATATCCCTGCGCTGAAACTCGCGAGCAAAGTAGGCATCAGGAGCGTGATCGATTACGCCGAGCGCTTCGGCATTACCTCAAAGATTCCACCATATCTGCCTGTCGCGCTGGGATCGGCAGAAGTGACGCTGCTCGAGCAGACCGCGGCATATAGCGTTTTCCCGAATGATGGCGTCCGGGTGAGTCCCCGCTATATCACCCGCGTCACCGATTACGAAGGCCGAGTTCTAGAAGAGGACTTTCCCGAAGTGAAGGATGTGATCAGCGAACGCACCGCCCGTGTTATGACGTGGATGCTGCGCGAAGTTGTTTTGCACGGTACGGGTGTCGCCGCGGCCAAGCTGCCATTTCCGGTCGCGGGCAAGACTGGAACAACGAATGACTTTACCGACGCATGGTTCGTTGGATTCACCCCCACGATGACCTGCGGGGTTTGGGTCGGCTACGACGAAAAGAAGTCGCTCGGGGCAAAAGAAACGGGCGCGCATGCTGCCTTGCCAATCTGGATGAACTTCGTGACGGCTGCCATGAGCGGCAAAGACGCTGGTGACTTTCAGCCATCACCCATTCCCGTGCATGTCGCACAAAAGCTGGATACTCCAGACACGGCCCCAGCAGCGGAAGAATCCCATTGAGATCAGCGGAGGAAATTTGAAATTCATCGCAGCATCCGTTGTGATTTGCGTTGTCTTGTGTCTTGCAGGCTCCGGCCAAAATCCAAGTGAGGAACCTAAGGCCGCCATTGAACAGGTCCTCCACGCACAGCAGGAGGCCTGGAATCGTCATGATCTTGACGCGTTCATGCAGGGCTACTGGAAGTCGCCGGACTTGACCTTTTTCTCCGGAGCTAAGGAATCCAAAGGGTGGCAGGCGACGGTCGATCGCTACCACGCCACTTATACGAGCCCCGGGCACGAAATGGGGAAGCTGGATTTTTCCGAGTTACGTATAGAGATGCTCGGCCACGACGCAGCCTTCGTGCGTGGCGTTTGGCAATTAAGCATGCCGGACGGCAAGACACCTCACGGAAGGTTCACCCTTGTCTTTCGCATATTTCCTGACGGCTGGAAGATCGTTCACGACCACACGTCTGCTGCCGAGTAGATTGGTGTTGGCGTGCATTCGGCGTCCCGCGAAGGGAGTCGTGCCATTGGACTTGCAGCACGCGGGCTTCGCTCGCGGGACGGACCTTTCGACTGCGCTCAGTGCAGGCAGCGGCGTCCATTCCTACACTGGGCTGCGCTTCACGCGCACCTGCACTCGCGTCCCATCTGGCAGACTGCCGCTGGTCAGTTCAATCCTTCCGTCCCGCACCACGCCCTCAAATTCCTGTAGCGGCAGAGCCTGTGCCATCGGCTCCGCAGGCCGGGGGCTGCGCCCCATCCCGCGATCCATGGCTTCATTGGCTAACCGGTCTGCCTCCTGATTATGCTCGCGTAATGCATGCCCAATCGAAAACCAATCCAGCTGCGCAATTAATTCCTTGGCGCGCGCATGCAGATCCTGCAGTATCGGATTCTTAACCTTGTAGATGCCCTTGATCTGCCGCACCAGCAACTCCGAATCGCTGACCACTTTCAGCGCCTTCGGCCCATGCTGCAGCGCGTACTCCAGCGCCGCAATCAGTCCCTGATATTCAGCGAAGTTGTTGGTCTGATGACCCAGATACTCGCTGAGCCCGGCAATCCTCTTCCCGGTTGCGTCTTTAATCACCACGCCATAACCCGAGGGCCCCGGGTTGCCCCGCGCTCCGCCGTCGGTATAGGCGATCAGGCAATTCGCGGGTGGCTTTTCATGAAGGTCGAAGAGCGGCTTGGATTTTTGCGGGAATGGCATCCAATGAGTTTAATTCCTACGTGAACCGCCGTGTCCCCTGCAGGGATGATCCTTGATCCCTATCGCCCCGCCGCTAAGCGAGTCGCAAGACGATGAGGCAGATTCGCTGAAAAGATGCGGTCTTGCGCCGCCTTCAGGTTATAAGGCGTGCGGTGAAAATGCACAATTTGGGCTTCGGTATCGTAGAGCGCGAAAGCAGCCCGCCAGTCTCCATCGCGCGGTTGCCCTACGGATCCGGGGTTGATCAGGTACCGCGCGTTCGTCCTGAGATGCAGGGCGACCGACTCCGCCTGACCTACTGTTCGATACTCAGGCCGGAAACCATCGGCGGAAGACCCGTTTGCGAAAAATCCTCCCTGCAAATGCGTGTGTCCGAAAAACGTCAACGGCATCGTGAGCGTAATCAGCGGTGCCAGAGCATCCCCGAGCGAGACAACGTATTCATCTTCGTCGTTGGGAGAGCCGTGAACCAACTGAATATCGGGAAAATCCGGCAAACAGACCGGCCCATGAGGCAGATCGCGCAACCACTGCAGGTTCTCCGGACTCAATGCATCGCGCGTCCAGATGGCCGCCGCGGCGGCCATAGGATTGAAATCGTCCAGATCCATCAAGCCTGTGGCAGCCTTGTCGTGGTTGCCGCGGACGAAGACCTTTCCCAGTTCACGTGAGCGCGTTGCCACCTCGTTAGGACTCGCTCCGTACCCGACGATATCCCCGAGATTCACGATGGTGTCGAACGAAGGGGCTGCCGCCAAGCAGGCATCGAGAGCTTCCAGGTTGGCGTGAATGTCACTGATCAGCAGTATGCGCACAGAGCACCGGACAAATTGCCGATTATAGACCCGAAGGCGAAGTTGTGGGACCGCTGCATTCCCCTAATTGTTCTCAGGGAACCTTAGGTATCTACGAACTCAGACCTTTTGAATGGCGTTCACCACCGGGCAACGGGCCCAGTGACCACTTGAGACCTCGACCAGTGGCGGCAGGTGGCGCACGCACTCGGGAACCCTGGATTCGCACCTGGGTTCAAAAGCACACCCTGGCGGTAGATTCTTCAAGGCTGGCACGGCGCCATCGATCGTCTGCAGCGCGCGTTTTCGATCGGTCTTGAGATCTGGAACAGCATGCAGCAATCCACGGGTATAGGGATGGCCCGGCGACTGAAAGATATCGCGCTTCGAGCCGAGCTCGACAAGGCAGCCCGCATACATCACTGCCACCCGATCTGCCACCTGTGACACAACTGCCAAGTCGTGGGAGATGAATAGCATAGCCAGCCCGAACTTGCTGCGCAATTCCCCAAGCAATTTCAGGATCTGGGCCTGAATCGTGACGTCGAGCGCAGTGGTCGGTTCGTCGGCAATGAGCAGTTGGGGGCGATTGACGATGGCCATCGCGATCATCACGCGCTGCCGCATTCCGCCGGAAAGTTGATGTGGATAATCTCGCGCCCGGCGGGATGGATCGGAGATTGCGACCTCATTCATCGCCTCGACCGCGCGATTCCAGGCCTCTTTCCGGGAAACGGTGTTGTGCGCGAGAACGGCTTCTGCGACTTGCTCTCCGACGCGCATGACTGGATTGAGGGCGGTCATGGGTTCCTGGAAGATCATGGCGATGTGCGATCCGCGCAGTTGGCGCATGGATTCATCGTCGAGGCCCGGCAGATCTCGCGGGCCGCTTCCATTCGCGGTGAAGACGATATCGCCCGAGAGACGAGCTTGCGGCGGGAGCAACCGCATGATCGCCAGAGATGTAACGGACTTTCCTGAGCCAGATTCGCCCACCAGTCCGAGGACTTCGCCGGGGGCAATGGAGAAACTCAAATCACGAACTGCCGCAAGCGAAGCGGGAGATCCCGGTAGGGACGCCCCCGGCTGCCCGGCCGCCTGAAGGGTCGAGGTCGCGGGCTGTGCTGAAAATTCAATCGTGAGATGGCGAACCTCGAGCAGAGCCGACACGGCTTTATGGTAGCAGCCTGCGCTCGCCCTGCGGGCGAGGGACAGCCGAGGCGGCTGTCCCCACAGGAACACTATTGTCCCAAGATCAGCGGCAGCCCGTTCTTGTTGTTGCCGATGACGACGACTTTCGAGTTTGCGCTTTTGGCCAGATTTTCCGTCGCTTCAATCCCCTTCCACTCCAGCAGCGAGGGCGTGATGCCCTGAGCCACAATCTGCTGGAAGTCGCGCACACCGGCCGCTTCGATGCGCTTGCGCTCGGCTTCCTGCTTTTCTTTCTGCAAGCGGAAGTTCATGGCCAGGGCCTCTTGCTCCGCCTGTTGCTTGGCCTCGATCGACGCCTTGAGGGTAGCGGGCAGCTGAATGTCGCGCAGCAGGACGCTTTCCACCGAGAGGCCCCGTTTTGCCAATTGGTCGTTGACTTGTTCGAAAATCTGCTTGGCCACCATCTCGCGCTCGCCAGTGTAGAGCGCATTCGCCGTGTGCGAAGCCGTGGACTCGCGGATAGCGGAACGCAACGTAGGTTCGACCACCTTGTCTTCATAGTCGGCGCCGATACGCTGGAATACCTCCGCGGCGCGATCGGGATTCAGGTGGTAGATCAGAGATGTATCAAGCGCCATCATCAGCCCTTCGCTCGAAGGCACGCTCGCGGATTCCTTGATGGTCTGTGTCTGGATTGACATTTCGTTGTTCGTCTTGAGTGGATTAATGAGATGAATTCCTTCACCCAGTGTCTCTCCTGTGACTCTTCCGAAGAGCGTCAGCACTCCGACATGTCCAGTGCCGACCTTCGTTACTGAACTGAACAGCAGGATCACTAAAACGAAGGCGATGATTCCGAAACCGATCAAACGTAGCAGGCCGCCTCCGGGTCCGCCTGCGTCGATCACCCTTGGCCTGTTTGAATCGAAGATGGTCATTGGAGTTTCTCCCGTTGAGATTTTAGGTATGGATTTTGAAGTGAATAAGTGCCTTGCGAGGAGCGTGCGATTCGCCTTCGGCCAGTCGCGACCAGCCCCATCGCGAAGGGCCGGGGTGTGAATCTTGCCGTGCCACAACTGCATCTCTTACGTGAAGCGCAGGAGTAGCAACCGCCGACGGATGGGACGATTTGAACGACAGCGATGTTCGGCGGTTCGATTTTGAGATACGCAAGGCAGACGTATCGGATGCACAGGTAATTGCCGTTTGTTTGGCCGCCGCCTTTGCTGAATATCGGAAGCTTTACAGAGTCGGGGCATTTGCTGATACAGTCCTGAATTCCGGCGGGGTCGAGCGCCGCCTTCGCGAGATGTTCTTGTTCGTGGCGGTTTCCAGCGCAAGAATTGTCGGAACTATTGGGTGCGTAGCGAGAGGGACGGACGGTCATCTCCGAGGATTGGCCGTCTTACCTGAGTGGCAAGGAACAGGAGTGGCTACAGGTTTGCTTGAGGCGGCAGAAGCAGAGCTTCGAGCCCGCCGTTGCTGCTGCATCACGCTGGAAACAACCGAACCGCTGAAACGGGCCGTCCGGTTCTATGAAAAACACGGCTATTCCGCGTCTGGTCGGGTGTCCGATTTTTTCGGTATGCGCTTGTTCGAGTACAGCAAGGTATTGCTTTAAAATTGACCTATGAGCAAGATTCACATTCCAACGCCATTGCGCCAGTACGTGGGCAAGCAGGCTTCCGTCGACGTGCAGGGAACAACCGTCGGCGAGGCTATGAACTCGCTGGTCGCGCAACACCCTGAGCTTCGAAAACACCTTTATACCGACGAGGGAAAGCTACGAGCCTTCGTCAATCTCTACGTCAACGACGAGGACATCCGTTATCTGCAGAAGGAAGCCACCGCGCTGAAGGACGGTGATAACATCTCTATTGTGCCTTCGATTGCGGGAGGCGCGGCCTGAACAGCGCATTCAGGATTTTTGCATTGAAACCTGCCAATCCAACACGCTGTTGTATCTGTTGCCCTTCCTGTTGGTAGCTCCCTCCTTCGTTCCTTCTGGTCTGAAGGTTCGAAACCTTGAACCGACAGGGGCAGGAAGGCAGATGAAAGATTTAACGAGGATATTATGGCAACCACCACCGAGATTCCAGTGACGCTCAACAAAGACGAAATCCTGCGCTATTCGCGGCATTTGATCATGCCCGAGGTGGGCATGGAAGGGCAGCAGAAGCTGAAGGCCGCGCGTGTGCTGTGTATCGGCACAGGCGGGCTGGGATCACCTCTCGCGCTATATCTCGCTGCCGCCGGCGTGGGCACGCTTGGACTGGTCGATTTCGATGTGGTGGATTACACCAACTTGCAGCGCCAGATCATTCACAGTACATCCGATGTAGGGCGCAAGAAGCTGGATTCGGCTGCCGACAAGCTGAAAGCCATCAATCCCTTTCTCAATCTGCGGACGTTCGATACAAGACTGAGCAGCGCGAATGCGCTCGAGCTCTTCCGCGAGTTCGACATTGTAGCCGACGGCACCGACAATTTTCCTACCCGCTATCTGGTCAACGATGCTTGCGTGCTGACGGGGAAACCGAATGTCTACGGGTCGATCTTCCGGTTTGAAGGACAGGCAAGCGTTTTTGCAACGGAAGACGGCCCATGCTATCGATGCCTATATCCCGAGCCACCACCGCCTGGACTTGTTCCCTCCTGCGCGGAAGGCGGAGTTCTGGGAATTCTCCCGGGGCTGGTTGGCGTAATGCAGGCTACCGAGGTCATCAAGCTGATCCTTGGCGTTGGCGAGCCTTTGATCGGCCGTTTGTTGCTCGTGGATGCGCTGGGCATGAAGTTCCGCGAGCTCAAACTGCGGAAGAATCCAGATTGCCCGGCGTGCGGAACGCATCCTACCGTCACGCAGCTGATAGACTACAACGAGTTTTGCGGAATTCGTGGTGAGGAGAAGCCGGTGAGCAGCGGAGTTCCCGAAATTCAGGTGGAAGAACTGAAGCGGCGTCTGGACGCGAAGGACGAATTGTTCGTGCTCGATGTCCGTGAGCCACACGAATATCAGATCTGCAACATTGGCGGGTATCTGATCCCGCTTAACGATCTGCCCAAGCGCGTGAACGAGCTTGATTCCAGCCGCGAGATTGTCGTCCATTGCAAGATGGGTGGGCGAAGTGCGAAAGCCGTTGCCTTCCTGCAGCAGGCGGGCTTCACCAAGGTCCACAACTTGGCTGGTGGAATCACTGCGTGGTCCGATCGTGTGGACCCGAAGGTGCCGAAGTATTGAACGAAACCCGCATTCCAATTTTCTGGAGGGAGCGCATGCGCTCCTTATTGTTTTGGTTTCGCGTAGAGCCAGCGTAACGTCCTCGAAGCGCATTTGATCATCGCGCTGTGACGGCCGTCACTTGCAATTTCGGAGGGAACGGGGATAATGGCGCTTCCTCTTCCCCCGGAGGCTCCCTGTGCAAACAGCTCTTCGGCGCGTTGCGCGCTCTGCCGCACGAGTGTCTTCTGGCAGAGTGCATCGTGTTGTCAGAATTCTGTCCTTTGTTCCTCTGTTTCTGCTGCCGGCGACGGTTGCTGGGCAGACTGCTGCGCCTGGTCCCAATGCCGACCCTACCTATCAAGCCTTGCGCAATCTGACCCTGAGCAATGAGGCGGTCAGCGTAAGCAATGTTGAATTCAAGCGGGATGCGGGTACATTCCACTTACGCTCCGGTGCGATATGTTTCGTCGCGGCCGTGAATGGCAGAGTCACCGGAGCGGTCTTCACCGGTGACGGAAATTTTATTCTCGACCCACCGCCATCGGAACGAAGCATGCTGAAGTTGCTGACCAAAGAAGACGAATTCAGCGAGAACTTCAGCCAGATGGTATTGCGGTTTACCGATTCTTCCTACGAGGACCTGAAGAACCTGGGTACCGCCGGCGCTTCCGGGTGTGACGCGGGACCGCTGAAAGACAGCCAGCATGTTACACGACACAAGCTGAAGGAGAACCTGGAGGCTCGCATCCTGGAGGATCTTCTGAGTACGAACCCTCGTGGACTCTTCGTCGCCTTCATCCGCGGCAAGCGTTACAACGGGCAGGAGCTATACGAGATCGACCCGCACGAAGGGCGCGATCAAGTCACTTTCGTGACGTACGACGAAAACAAATTTGGAGAGTGGGCATCATTCCCGATGTCTGGCGAGCGTAAGCCGGGAACCATAGGCTATCCGATTCAGATCGTTCATCAAGAACTGGATACTACTTTCGAAAAGAACGCGAATCTCATCGGGCGAGCGAAGACCGAGTTTATAGCGCAATTGGATGGGCTCCGTGTGGTCCCGTTCGACTTGTTCCCTACGCTACGGGTTCGAAGCGTCAAAGATGCAGATGGACAGGCCCTCGCATTTATTCAAGAAGACAAGAATGAGGATGCGCAGTTCTCAGTCATCTTGCCTAAGGCATTGAAAGTGGGAGAGAAATTTGCCGTCACCACCGAGTACGCGGGGAAAGAGGCCGTGGTGAACCGCGGCGGTGGCAACTACTTCCCGGTCGCGCGCTCGAACTGGTACCCAAGCAATCCCACCGGCGGCCTTGGAGAGTATGCGACTTACGACATGACATTCCGAATTCCGAAAGGAATGCAGATCGCTGCCACCGGCATTCGCCTGAGCGAGAGCAATGAGGGCGGGCAGAGTGTGACGATGTGGAAGAGTGAGGCCCCACAAACGGTGGCGGGGTTTAGTTTCGGGAGGTTTAAGGTCGAAGAAGCGAAGTTGGAAAAACCCCCGTACGTAATTCAATCCTACGCCAATATAGAGTCTCCTGATTGGGTCGACTCTTTGAAGCATGCGGCGGAACAAGGCACAGACTTGCCCACGTTGGGCTCCCATTCGACGGAAACGGCACTCGGCTCGATGAGCACAGTCGGTTTGAACAAAAAAGCTCTGGTCGAAGGGGAACTCGCGATCCAGCTCTATACGGACTACTTTGGGCCGCCGTTATTCACTCACATGCAATTAACACAACAGGCGGCATGCAACTTCGGACAATCCTGGCCGGAGCTCGTTTGGATCCCGATCTGCTATTACTTTGATACCACGGTGCGCCACGAGCTTGGGATGGACTGGGGAGATCGAGGATATTGGAAAGTTGTGACACCGCATGAAGTCGCGCACCAATGGTGGGGACATTCGGTCGGCTTCAGTTCAGGCCGCGATCAGTGGATGAGCGAGGGGTTTGCTGACATGTCGGCGTCGCTCTATCTCACACTAATTGAGAAAAATCCCAGGAAGTTTCTCACTTTCTGGAATGATGAACGTGATCTGCTCCTCGAGCGAGATGCGGAAGGCTTCCGGGCGATTGATGCCGGTCCTCTCACCATGGGATACCGCACCAGCAACTCCCGAACTGGCTTCGACACTACTCGCAGATTGATCTATCCCAAAGGCGCCTATGTTCTGCACATGATCCGCATGATGATGCGCGACCGGCAACAAGGCGATCAACAGTTTAAAGAAACCATGCGCGATTTCGTGAAAACTTATTCCGGCAAAGCGGCCACGACCGAAGACTTCAAGGCGATGATCGAGAAACATATGACACCCGAGATGGACGTGGACGGAAATCACCGCATGGACTGGTTCTTCAACGAGTATGTTTACGGAACACAGCTTCCATCGTATAAAACAGAGGCCTCCTTCGATATTGGTCCTGATGGCGATGTGGTGATGGGTGTAAAGCTGAGTCAGTCAGGAGTGGACGACAAGTTTCGCATGATCGTGCCCGTGTATTTGGAACTGGCCGATGGAAACATCGCTTTTCTGGGCCGGGCTCGGCTGATGGGGAATGGTTCCGTTGAACAAAAGGTTCCACTCAAGGGCTTGAAGATGAGGCCAAGGCGTGCCATGGTGAATTACTACGACGATGTTCTGGCATCGCCGAACTAGGTTCGTGCAGGCACAAAACGGGGAGTGTGCAAGCACTCCCCGCTTTCAGTTTCCTTCACTTTTTACTTGCTCGATCCTGCCTGCATTCCGTCGCCTCCGTCACCCAGTTCCAGCGCATACTTCTTGCCCTGGAAACGGACGCCGGCGAGCGTTGTGCTTCCATCCCCATTCTGTTTCAACAGAGCGGCATCATTGCTGGGAGCTTTCTGCAGATCGACGATCTTCGCAGGAAACTTAGTCACGACTTTCTTTCCCTGAACAATACTGACTTCGACATTTGGCCCGGTCCCATCCCATTCCAGCTTGTATTCGCCAGCTTTCAGCTGGGTTCCATTGACTCTGGTTGCATTGTTCAATGTGAGATTCGCCTTGCTGGCTGCAAATGCGCTGGAGGCCACCATCAGAGCCACCCCTACGACCAGACTCTTCGACACCGTCGCGAACTTCATAGCTGCTCCTTTTCTTCCCCGAAAAATCGGAATTGGTTAGGGGCGGCCCGGTTCGCGAACAACGCGGAGAAAACACTTGTGTTTCGCCGCGAATCGCCTACAATGCTTCCCGCCGGGGTTGAGCGCAAGCCACAAGCTTGCGTCTCCGCTTGGGGGTTTTCTCACCTGGGCCGCCAAACCGAGTGTGAGAGAATCCCCAGACCCCGCTTTGATGTTGAATTCATTCCGGCCAGATCACGCCTACTGGCCTTCCAGTCACTCCACCAATTACGTGCTGCGCACAGTCACGGTTCCCTACTTCTCTGAATTTCTTGCAACGTTAGATTGGACGGTATTCACGCGCTTCGGATAGCAGAGTCCATATCAATTCGTGGCAACAGCCGGGAACACTGCAGTTGTGTTTTGTGTGGACGAATTTCTAACGTCGACGTTAGTTTAAAATTTAGCAATCTGCTCGCCCACGATTGATTACAGAGGTAACCAGCTATTCCCGATTGCATCAGTTTCTACGCCTGTAATGAATCGGCCAGTTGACCTGCCAGGTTCTGCCGCCGTCGCGCGAGGCTTCCCAACTCCAATCCATTTCGTTAGAAGAGATGTTCTTCCACACCATGCGTTGCAAAATTTTCGTGCCATCGCGGGGTGTTTCGCGCTGCAAGATCATCTCGCCATTTTTGAATTCGCCAATGAAATCAAGATATCCGCCTTCATTGTCGACCCACGTCTGTTTCCAATGACCGGAATTTGTATCGAAGACCGAGACACTGGTGCCGCGCAGGTGCATGGAGTCGCCACCGGAAAAATTCTCCTGCACGATGCAGCCATCCATAATGTGCTTGATGCTGTTGGTGCCATGGCCCACTTCGCCCGCCTTTTCGCCGGGCCAGGTTAGATCCCATTCTCCAATCCAGAAATCGAATTGTTTCTGTTGTGGAGCTTCGCAGGGAGTTGGCGCAGGCTTCGATCTTGCGAGCGCAAAGGGTGGAAAAGCTAAAAGCGCGAGAGAGAACACGGTCAACATTCTCATTATGAGTTTCCCCAGCCTCAGACGTAGAGCTCGCGCAAACGTTAGTGCATTTGGCGGGGCGGGAGCTTTCTGATACACCTAACAGCTTGACACTGCCAATCATCATCTTATTGTTCCTGGCCGGGGCTCTGGGCGGAGCCCTGAACTCGGTGGCGGGTGGCGGAAGCTTCATCGCATTTCCCGCCTTGTTATTTACGGGCGTTCCCCCGATCCCGGCGAATGCAACAAACACAATTGCTTTGTGGACCGGGGCAGCGGCCAGCGGCGGCGCCTATCGCAAGCGCCTCGATGTCCCACGTCGCGTCCTAGTTCCGCTTCTCACTGCGAGCCTCATCGGTGGAGTTGCCGGGGCATTTCTTCTCCTGAAAACTCCTGCGCAAACGTTCATGCGAGTGCTTCCCTGGCTGACCTTAGGTGCAACTTTTCTATTTGCTTTCGGAAAGAAGATCGCGGGCGGACGAAAATCTCTCATAGAGCACGAGTCCACTAACGTAGCCCTTGCCGGAGCGACATTCTTTCAACTCTGCGTTGGCGTTTACGGAGGCTACTTCGGAGGAGGCATGGGGATCGTCATGCTCGCGATGCTGGCGGCCCTCGGCATGACCGACATTCATGCAATGAATGCGCTCAAGAGCGTCATGGGATCGGTGATCAACGGAGTCGCCGTCGTCACGTTCGTGATAGCAGGTGCCATTTATTGGAGACACGGCATTGTGATGATTCTTGGCGGCATTGCCGGCGGATACCTTGGCGCACATTACGCCATGAAACTACCCCAGGCATGGATTCGCTGGTTTGTTGTGCTCGTGGGCTCGGGAATGACGGCGTACTTTTTCTGGAAGTCTTATTGAGCACGGCGCCACGGATTTCACGGACTGTCCCGGATAACGCAGACGGGGTGATACTGATCCGCGAGAATCCGTGCTGATCCGTGGCCAATTCTTAACCGAGTGGCGCTGAAACGTGCTCGTGCACGATCAACCACTTTCCGTCTTCATTCTCGAAAACTACGGTCCATCGAAAACTGCCCATCTCGACTTTCCCCGACTTGTTGGTCATCTCTTCCTTGACGGTGGCGGTCGCCCAGACCAGATCGCCGCTCGGATGAACCGCGGCATCTTCATTCACTGTGAATTTCGCGCTCTTGTATCCGGCCAGTACTCCTTTGACCCCTTTTTCGTATTCGTCCCAGCTGTTGTATTTCAGTGGCGCGATGTCAAAGAAGGTGTGGGGGCCGGTCGCATAGAACTTGGCGGTGTTGGCAGGATCGAGTGTGGCCCAACCATCCCAGATCTTCTGAAGATAAGCCTTGTCGGGAGCGGGGCTGGCGGTCTTCTTGGCGGCAGCTTTCCTGGTTTGAGCGGCGAGAGATAGAGTGAAGAGGAACAGGCACAGCGAAACGGCAAAGAAACGCTTAGGCATCAGTGTATTCCCTCCGGGAATCCGGCGGAATTCTCGCACAAAACGGTGTATCAGTGTAGCCCCGGGGCGCCTTCTTCCGGGACAGCCCCCAGAGCAAGCTTTTGGCGCGGCGCGTATTGCGATCTCATAATTCGCGCATTGCAGGGCACGGCTAGCGCGGCACTCGCTTCGACTGGGGACGGACGAGGCGTCCGTCCTTACCTTTTGAAGGTGTTTGACCACTTTCTGCAACGCACGATAAAATAATCAAGTTTGACTGTACTCGCCGACCCGTTCTGGGGGACGCCTGCCTTGGCTGCTGAAGCGCCGGGGCGGAAACACAGCAAGCACAGGAAATCAGCTGCGCCCGGGGCAGCAAGAGTGTGCGCCCTGAGGGATTTGCATTTGAGGGCCATTCCCGCGCCTGGTTTCACACGACATTTGACGGAGGCAGACGTATGTACGCGGTTATCCGCGCCGGTGGAAAGCAGTACCGGGTGGCGCCCGGCGATGTGATTCGAGTGGAGAAACTCAACGGCACCGACGGCCAAGTTGAGTTCCCGGTAGTGGCAGTTTCGGGCGAGGAAGGACAAGTCGGCAATCAGCCCGATGCCCGCGTGGTCGGCGAAGTTGTTGGCGAGGGCCGCGGCGCAAAGGTTTTGGTCTTCCACTATAAGCGGAAGAAACAATACAAGAAGCTTCGGGGACATCGCCAGCCGTTTACCTCAGTCCGCATTGCCGAGATTGCTTTCGGCGGACAAACCTTCAAGGCACCTGATCTTCCAAAGAAGGAAGCCAAGCCAAAGAAGGTGAAAGCGGCCGCCGAGGAAGAGTCTGAGGCAAAGCCGAAGGCCAAGAAGAAGGCCGCCCCGAAAAAGGCCGCAAAGAAAGCGGCGAAAAAGAAATAGTCTGTTTCGATTTAGCTTTTGACTGATACTGGCAACTGGCCACTGAGAACTGTTTTTATGGCGCACAAAAAAGGACAGGGCACATCAAGAAACGGCCGCGACTCGAATTCGCAGCGGCTTGGATTCAAGGCATTCGGCGGACAGGTGGTTCCAGGGGGTACCATCATCGTCCGGCAGCGCGGCACCCGCGTGAAACCGGGTCTCAACGTCGGCCGCGGCAAAGACGATACTCTCTTTGCCAAGATCACCGGCAGGATCAAGTTCATGGACAAGGGATCCATGGGCAAGTTTGTGATCGTTGAACCCATAGAAGCGAAGTAGAGAGTTACGAATCCTCGGCGGGCGGCAAGTGCCCGCGGAACTGCCTCGCCAGTGGACGAGGCATTTTCTTTTGGTCGCTGGTCGTTAGTCCTTGGTCGCTAGCCAAATCTTTCGATCGTAACATTCGGTATGAAGCGAGAGCGGCGGACGAAGGCCAACGACTAGCGACTAACAACCAAGGATGTTTTTCGATGTTCATCGACGAGGCCACAATTCGAGTCAAGGCCGGGGATGGCGGCAATGGCTGCATGGCCTTCCGCCGCGAAAAGTTCGTCCCACGCGGCGGTCCCTCTGGCGGCGATGGCGGCAAGGGCGGCGACGTCCTTATGGAGTCCAGCGAGCGCCACAACACGCTCGTGCATTTTCGCTTCAATCCCGAGCACAAGGCAGACCGCGGACATCACGGCGAAGGTTCGAACAAGACCGGACGCGACGGTGGCGATATCGTCCTCAAGGTTCCGGTCGGCACGATCGTCTATGACGACGAGAGTGGCGAGAGAGCTTTTGAGTTCACTCAGCCGGATCAGCGATTCATCGTCGCCCGCGGTGGTCGCGGGGGACGGGGGAACGCCCGCTTTGCAACCTCCGTTCATCAGGCTCCCCGCGAGCATGAAGCCGGCCGGCCCGGCGAAGAGCGCTCTTACCGGCTTGAATTGAAACTGCTCGCCGATGTGGGACTGGTGGGCTACCCGAACGTGGGCAAGTCCACGTTGATTTCGCGCATTTCCTCGGCGCGCCCGAAGATTGCCGACTATCCGTTCACTACCCTCGAGCCAAATCTTGGCGTGGTCGCCGTCGGTGATGCCAGGGATGAGATCAGTTTTGTGGTAGCCGACATTCCCGGCTTGATTGAGGGCGCGCACACTGGCGCTGGGCTGGGCACGCAGTTCCTGCGCCACATCGAACGCACGCGGCTTCTCGTTCATCTTGTAGATGTTTCCGACTCCAGCGGACGCGATGACGTCGTGAAGGACGTAGAGGTGATTCTCGGCGAACTGGCCAGCTATGGCGCTCACCTGGAAGAAAAGCCGATGATCATGGTCGCTTCGAAGATCGACGTGGCCAACAAGGACAAGCTGACTGCGCTCAAGAAGTATTCAAAAAGGAAGAAGCTGAAGCTCTACGAGATCTCGGCAGTTACTGGCAAAGGGATTGATGAACTGAAATACGCGATTGCCGAGGAGGTCCAATCACTCCGCGAGCAGGATCTTAAGAAATCCGAGGCCGAAACAGAAGCTTCGTAGTTGCCCTGACAAGATCAAAGGCGGCCTGCCGGCCGCCTTCTCCCAGAGAACTTCCCCACAGAACCCGGCACTAGCTTACGCCCTCGGCAAAGGGCCGTGCTGAAAGTGATACTGCAGAATCCGTGCGGCCAGTCCCGGACTCACCGCTTCGCCCTTGCGCTCAATAGTGCGCACGACTTCTCCACGACACACAACCTCGGTTCCGGAAAGGCCTGCGATCTCGGCCGGCAGGACGAGGTTGATTTCGAGTTGAGAATTCGGTTGGAGCAGGTCGTCGGTATTAAAGAGCAGTCCCGAGCGGCTGATGTTTTCGGTTGTGCCCACGTGCCACTGCGTCTCGCCGAGCCGGCGATAGCGCAAAGGCAAGTGAAGTTGGAATCGTTGTGCGCGCGTCGGCGGAGCGTGCCGGGCTCGCATTGCGGGTTGAGGTTCAGCAGATTGCGTCGACATAACGACCTCCGGGGGAGTTGGAGTTGCATCGAGCACTTCGCGTACCTTGCTCTTCAGATCGCGAAGGTTGAAGGGTTTCTGGAGCAGGCGAACGCCAGCCTCCAGCGTGCCGTCATGCCCGATTACATTTTCCGTGTAACCGGACATATACAGCACTTTCACGTTGGGGCGAATTTCCGAAATACGCTGGGCCAACTCGCGTCCGTTCATGCCCGGCATAATCACATCGGTCAACAGCAGATGAATAACTCCCTCGTGTGCCACAGCAATTTGCATGGCCACTGCGCCATCTGCCGCTTCGATCACCTTGTACCCCTGCTTTTCGAGATACTGCCTGGCGAGATATCGTAGATTCGCCTCATCTTCCACCAGCAGGATGGTTTCCGTGCCGGGTTCCACTTTCTGGAACTGGAGTGGGGAGACCGCGGGTTGCACCAGGGGTTCTTCTACCGAAGGTACGCGCGGGAGATAAATCTTGAACGTTGTGCCACGACCCACTTCGCTGTATACCCAGATGTATCCGCCGCTCTGCTTGACGATGCCATACACAGTCGACAGACCCAGGCCAGTTCCTTTCGGTCCCTTGGTAGTGAAGAACGGCTCGAAGATATGCGACTGGGTCTCCGAGTCCATTCCCGCGCCGGTATCGCTGATCGAGGCCATCACGTAGTCGCCCGGTCGCAACGGGGCGTGCACCCGCGCATACTCTTCGTCCAGTGTGATGTTGGCCGTTTCGATCGTGAGCTTGCCGCCCGAGGGCATCGCATCGCGGGCATTCACGGCAAGGTTCATGATGACCTGCTCGATCTGGCCGGCGTCCGCGCGGACGGACCAGAGATTCTTGCCGGGGGTCATGACCAGATCGATGTCTTCACCGATCATGCGCGTAAGCATCTTCAGGTTCTCGGTCGCGATATCGTTGAGGTTCACGATTCGAGGAGCGAGCATTTGCTTTCGGCTGAAAGCCAGCAATTGGCGGGTTAACGCGGATGCCCGTTCACTGGCACTGGCGATTTCTTGTGCCGGCCCGCGAAGGTGAGGCTCGCCGCCGAGGCGTTCGAGCAGGAATTCTGAATAGCCAGAGATTACCATCAACAAATTATTGAAGTCGTGGGCGATTCCCCCGGCCAGGCGGCCAACCGCTTCCATCTTCTGCGATTGACGGAGCTGCTGCTCCAGCGCACGGCGTTCGGTCACATCCTCAGCGAAGATTTCGAAGACGATACCCTCTTTGCGGCCGTTGGGCACAGCCCGTCCCGAGACCCGAACCCCCGTCGTGCCGGTTTTGCGCTTCCACTCGGCCGTCAGTCCCTTGAAGGGAGCCGCCGACCGAAGATGGTCGGCCAGATCAAACCACTCTTCGCTTTCGGCATACAGGCTGTAGATATGCTGACCGATAACATCGCCAGGTGAACTTAGGCCGAGTAGTTCAAGGAACGCAGGATTGGCGTCGAGAATTTTGCCGCTGGAATCGCAACTGCAGATGCCGTAGGGAGCATTCGTTACAAGTGAGCGAAAGTTCGCCTCCGATCGGCGAAGGTTTTCCTGGGCCGCGCGCAGCGCTGCGTTCAGCCAGCAAATCAGCATCGCGATGAAGAAGAAGAGTGACAGCCGGAGGATGGCGGTGCGCAGTTGATCCGGGGTGTGGTCGCCTGCCAGGGTGAAATAGGCGCTGACGGTAAGGGCAAAGGCAGTGGCCACCACGCCGGGCTTCCATCCGCCGTACCAGGCGCTCACCATGACGGCCACGCCGAACAACGCGAGACGGCTTTCGGAAACATCCGCCAGCAAGACCGTGGGGATCAGCGCCAAGGCAGTGCTGAGCACAGCCACCCCATACCGCAGGATGGGCGCACGGGCAGGCGGAATGCGTAGTAGGGGGAGGGTTACTCGCATGTAACGCATCCTAGTGACATTCTGTAAAACAAGATAGTTACAGGAGTTCATCCGGACATAGCAAGACAATAAGACGGGGAGCCATTGGCCATCCGGACATTGGCCGATTTCAACGGTTGCTTAAATTTTAAACAGCTGAAGGACATTAACGCGGGACGTGGATGATACGGTTCCGGAATCCGCGGTTATGCGCAGTTATCCGATCGCTTCGATCGACGTCGGCGCAGGCTATAAATAGAAGGTAGAATTGTTTCTCCCTCATGAACATTGGACTCTTTGGAGGAACGTTCGACCCCGTTCATCGCGGTCATGTGGCGCTGGCGCGGGCGGCGGTGGAACGGTGCAAATTGCAGCGCGTCTATTTCGTCGTGGCCAACGTTCCTCCCCACAAACAGAAACAACCTCACACACCCTTCGTGCACCGATTTGCGATGCTGGCACTAGCGACGCAGACCGAGAAAGTGTTGGTGCCCTCCCTGCTGGAAGCCCCCGAAGACGGTGAGAGCAGGAAAAGGGACAAGCCGAACTACACCATCGACACAATTCGGCGTTTGAAACAGTCGTTCAAGAGGAGTGATCGGCTGTTTCTTTTGATTGGTATGGACGCATTTGCGGAGATTGCGAAATGGCATCAGGCGGAGGCGCTGTTTCGTGAGTGCGAGTTCATCGTCGCGGGGCGCCCTGGGTACTCGCTGGCTGACGTGGCCAACGCGCTGCCGGAGAGTTTGCGTCCCAGGGAGGAAATAACCAAGCCGTTTCACAAACAGGCTGCGACTGGCGATCTAATCCTGCCCGGCGTCAGTATTCACCTGGTCGAGGATTTGCATCAACCTGCATCGGCAACCGCCATCCGAGAAGCTGCGAACGCGGGCAAGCCGCTCGGGCGGTTTCTGGATCCCGCGGTGGCAGAGTACATCAAGAAGGTAGGACTATATAAATAATGCGCGTCCGGAACCCGCGAAATCGATGACAACAGTTATGATGGTTCCAGTCTTTCCATGTCGCCCCCAGTGGCGATAGGTCAAAACAAAAACCCGGGCAGGCGTCCCAAACCGCCGAATTGCTGTAAGAGGAATTGCATGGCTCAAAATCACTACGTTACGAAGCCCAAGCGCCGCAACAAGAGTGGCAAGCGAAAAGATCCGTCAGAGGCCACTATGGCGAAATTGCGTGAGCGTGCGGCCGCGGCTGCCAAGAAGTCCGGTCAGTAATAGCGACCGGGACTCTCAGTGAACTCGATTACAATTGGACTTCGCAAAAGACTTTCGTCGATCGATGATTGAATGAAGAAGACTGAACCGAAGAAGCAAGTCGCTGCCGCGATCCAAGCCTGTCTCGACAAAAAAGCCGAAGAACTCAGCATTCTGGAGATGGAAAAAGGGTCGGGAGCTTTCACCGATTTCTTTGTCCTGTGTAATGGGACAAATCCGCGGCAGGTGCAGGCGATCGCGGACGAGGTGGAGTTACGCCTCAAAAAGGCTGGATTGCGGCCCACGCATGTCGAGGGGTACAACCAGGCCGAATGGGTACTGATCGACTACGTTGACTTTGTGGTGCACGTCTTCTCCGAGAAAGCGCGGAAATTCTACGATCTGGAGCGTTTGTGGAAGTCGGCCAACAGGCTGGAGCCCGGGGATCTCAAGACGGCGCCGAAGACACGAAAGAAGGCGCGCGCGACAAAGACGCGAAAGACTGTGAAGAGGTAGCGACGCAGCCACTCCGATGGTTTCGAACCCTGAGCTGCAGGTGTCCCGACAAAATGGTCCAAGCCGGGCCTATGCACTTCCAGCTTTCGCACAGGACATTTCAACCCCGTTTGCGCTGCTCGTATCGCAAGCTACCATGGCTTGCTCGACCCGATTTCGTCCCTTAGCCTTCGCCTGATAAAGAGCATCATCGGCCATGCGCAGAAGCAGCGTCTGACCCGGTGAGGAGCTGGCATAAAAAGTAGACGCCGAACCGATACTGATGGAGACCGAAATAGGTCCCCCGGTGGTCGATACCGGCACTTCAGCGATGCAACTGCGCAATCTTTCGCCCGCGGTGATGGCGCCGCTGGCGCTGCAGTTGGGAAGAATAATCAGGAATTCCTCTCCGCCGTACCGTCCAACCGCGTCGCAGCCGCGCATCGAGGCAGTGAGTCGTCGCGCGACTTCCGCAAGAACCTGATCTCCGACGATGTGTCCATAGGTGTCATTGACGGTCTTGAAGTGATCGATGTCCGCCAGCATGACGGTGAGAGTCTCATGGGTGCGCTGGTGGCGCAGGAACTCCCTGCTGAGAGTTTCGAGGATCGAGGCTCGATTGCACGTGCCCGTCAGGGCGTCGTGCGAGGCCTCATACTCCAGGGTGTCCTGTGCCCGGAGCAGCCGATGTTGAGCAATGAGGATGCGAACCCCCAAAGCAACGAAAACGACCATAGCCATCACCGATGACAAGCTGGCATTACGCGGCGCATCACGAACGAGAAGGAGGACGGCGAAGAAGGGGTAGACCAAAGGCAGGAGATGACTGAGGACCATGCGTTCTGTGCGGGCAGGCAGCGGAACCAGAGATGCATCCTGGTTCCATGTCAGCGCGACGAACAGCGGAATCAGTTGTAGAGAGCTCCAGAGGAGGTCGAACCATTGCCCGGACTGCACGTTGTTAGCTGGAAGCGCAGCGTAGGAATCGGCCAGGCCAGCCACAAACACATATACAGCCATTCCCCCGAAGAACGAAAGTGCTGCTCTCGATCGGCCCAGTACCGCGCCAAGTACGAACGAGAGGGTCAAGATTGCATGGAAAACAAGAGCGGATGACCAGCCGAAACCTTCCCAGCCGACGGTGGCAAGAGCGAGGCCGGTTGTGTCTCTGAAATAGAGATAGACAGCTGCCCAGAAGCATGAGACCTGAACAAAGTCCAAGACATGCAAGCGGTCGAAGCGGCTCTGTTCGCGATCTGGGTCTACGAACGGGAGCATGGCCATCGGAATAACGGAGAGGGAAAACAGGATGTCATCCAACCGGTCGCACGAGTGGTCTGAGGAGACATCGATGTAGGTTCCAAGGGTCTGAGCCAGTATGAATCCGACGAAAGATACCGAGAGCCAGGTCCAGTGATAGCACGAAGCCCTTCCGGAACGCGATCGTGCCTGAAGCGAGGCGCATAGGCATGTCATACCTAGTCCGATCTGCACCAAGTCAGAGATGAGAGCGGCTGCCCTCTTGCCGTGCAAAGCGGCAATCGTTGCGGCTTGAAGCGGCAGCAGAGTACACGCGACAATGACGATTAGCCGGCGGCGAGCCATGACCCAAGTTGGTGGCGCTCTGATTCAGTCGACGAGGCGCACACCATCTCTTCTTCTATCGACAGTAGAGGCTTTACACTTCAGGCTGTGCAACGGCAGCGAAGACGCTCCAACGACTTACACTGGAATAGATGGTGAAAATCAAGATTGCCTGGATCGGCAAGACAAAAGAACCAGCCCTCGCTTCGCTCACAGACGAATATCTCACGCGGATTTCGCGCTATGCGCAGGTAGAAGGAGTCTCGTTGCGCGACCAGGCTGATTTGTTGGCCAAATTCGGCAAGGGTGCGAAGGGCGGCACGAAATCCTGTCTGGTACTGATGGATTCGCGCGGTAAGGAGTTCACGTCGGAGGAATTCGCTAAGTTTCTGGGAGACCATCAGGAACGCAATCCGCTTCCCTTGGTTTTCGCCATCGGTGGGGCGGACGGCTTTGCGACCGAAACGAAGTCTGATGCCGCAAGCGTGATCTCACTTGGGAAAATAACCATGGCGCACGAACTGGCCCGCATTGTTCTGCTCGAACAGATCTATAGAGCGTTCACGATTCTGAAAGGACACCCGTATCACTCCGGGCACTGAGACAATCTAGGGAATTACGCCAAAGAGATCATTTGAGGGAACGGAGAAGCTCGCCTTATTGCGTTACGGTAGCCTGATAGCTTACCGCCAGCCAATGCCCTGTGCGGCGGACCCAAACTCTGGTGTACCGATAGGGGCCGCTGAAGTCCTCTCCTAGTTGATGGCCCTTCACATCGGCGCGAGCGGTCACAACGGCGGTGTCGCCATAAACGCGGACGACCATATCCGTCACGTTGATCGTGTCGTATTTCAGCTGGCCGCTCCTCCGCGCCGATACCGTGTCTTGTTTGGTAGTGACCTGACCCAAGGGGGTAATCGCTACGTAATCCTCGGCGAGCGTCCGCTGAGAGAAATCGACATCGCGGCGCAGGCTGGCCTCTTTAGCTTGGCGTTCCATTTCGACGATCTCGCGAATGGTCTCCTGGTCCCCGGAGTCCAGTGCAGGTCTTGGCCTGGCAGAAACGCGCTGAGCGGCCAAGACCGGCAGGCTTACCAGCACGCAGAACAAAAACGCTGAACACTTGTTCACTACCATGAGACCTCCGCGGTTGACGAGGGGACAGAGATCCGCTGGACCGAGCTACGAATCCTTGGATGCAGGAGTTCCGTGGAAAAGTGCTGAAACTGAGATTTCATTTTCACACCACCCGCTCGTGGGCCCTTGGGTCGGTAGGGAGTGCACGCCCCTACAGGTGACAGACTAAACAGATAGACGTTCCGTTCGCACTTTTCTAACAGTCATTGTTTCCTCAAGTGCAACCTCCGTTCCACCTCTCGCACGACTAACTGGTTGACAGATGAGGGCATAGGCCGAGGTTCCTTCCTCAGCCCTGTCCACTCCTGCCGTCGACTGTCCGTTTGTGGACAAGCCCCTTTTCCCCTTAGCGGCCGCGCAAGGCGGATATCGATCTAGTAGAATCAGCATTCGAGCCTACATGGCGGACGTACGTCGAGGTCTCATTATCGTGAATACGGGGCCCGGCAAGGGCAAGACCACTGCCGCCATGGGAACCGCGCTGCGAGCTGTCGGGCAGGGTATGCGCGTGCTGATGCTGCAGTTTCTGAAAGGGTCCTGGCACTACGGCGAACTCGATGCCGTGCAAGTGTTCGGCGACAAGTTCATGATGAAACAGATGGGCCGCGGCTTCGTGAAGGTCGGAGCCGAAAAGCCCGATCCTGAAGACGTGCGGATGGTTGAAGAGGCTTGGGCGGAAGCGGAGAAGGCGATTCAATCTGGCCAGTGGGACCTGGTGGTATTGGATGAGATTAACTATGCCATCAGCTACGGCATGCTCGATCCGTCGAAAGTCGTGGAAGCCCTCAAGGTGAAACCCGAGATGGTGCATGTTATCTTAACGGGTCGCAACGCGCATCCGACGATCGTGGAGATCGCCGACACGGTCACGGAGATGCGCCAGGTGAAGCACGCGTATGAAAAGGGCGTGATGGCGCAGAGAGGAATTGAGTACTGATGGGAGTCCGGAGTCCTGAGTCTCAAGACGCGAGGAAAGTCACGCGCCGCTTGAGTTCGGCGGCCCAGGACTCAGGATTCGGGACCCGCGACTAAAATGGCTTGGTTTAAGCGCGAATCCGGCGAGTTGGACACTTCGGGCGAGAAGAAAGTCCGCACCGAAGGGTTGTGGGTGAAGTGTGAGAATTGCCGGCAGATCATCTGGAAGAAGGATCTGGAAGAGAATATGAACGTCTGTCCGAAGTGCGACAAGCACTTTCGGATCGACGCGCGGACACGGCTTGCGCAACTGCTCGACGACAATCAGTACACCATTTTTGACAGCAATATTTCTTCCACTGATCCGCTGAAGTTTGTCGATCTGAAGCCCTATTCGTCGCGCCTTAAGCAGGCACAGCACGATACGGGTCTGAAAGACGCGGTGATCAATGCGCAGGGCAAGCTGATGGGCAAACCGGTGATCGCCAGCGTGATGGAGTACGCTTTTATCGGCGGAAGCATGGGAGCGGTGGTGGGCGAGGCGATTACCCGGGCCATCGAAAAAGCCGGGGACACGAGAACGTCCTTGATTATCGTGTCGGCCTCGGGCGGGGCACGGATGATGGAAGGCGTGATCAGCCTGATGCAGTTGGCCAAGATCTCCGCGGCACTGGCCAAACTGGATAAGCTCAAGGTCCCCTACATTTCACTGCTGACCGATCCGACCACTGGCGGAGTGACCGCTTCCTTCGCAATGCTGGGAGACTTGAACATTGCCGAACCGGGGGCACTGATCGGATTTGCCGGGCCGCGAGTTATCGAGCAAACCATTCGGCAGAAACTGCCGCCGGGCTTTCAGAGGAGCGAGTTCCTGCTGCAGCATGGCATGCTCGATGCGGTCGTGCCGCGCAAACAGCTGAAGCCGTACATCTCGCGAGCGCTGGATTTTATGGCTGCCTGAAGCAGACTCACTCGGCAGGCTCTCTTTCAACAGGCCTCGTTGTCCCGTCTTTGGTCTGCAATTCTGCTGTAATCTGATGACTTGAGCTGAAAACTGACGGCCGAGAGCTTAATTGTTGTCCTACGATACCGCAGTCGCGAGTATGTTTGCGCTTGGGCATGAGTTGGCCCAGACGCCGTCGCACAAGTTCGACCTGGCACACATGCGCGTGCTGCTCGAGGCGCTGGGCCATCCGGAACGAAAATTCCCCAGTGTGCTGATTGCCGGCACCAACGGCAAGGGATCGACGGCTGCGACACTGGCGTCCATTCTCAGAGCCTCGGGGCTGAAGACAGGGCTCTATACCTCTCCGCACCTGGTTCGAATCAACGAGCGGATTCGGATCAACGGAGTTGCGATTCGGGATGAGGACTTTGCCCGGCTCCACGGGGATGTTGATGTCGTGGCCGAGCGCCTTGTCGCGAACAGCGAACTGCCGTGGCATCCGAGCTTTTTCGAGATGATGACCGCGATCGCGTTCTCGCTTTTCGCGCAGCAGCAAATCGAGATCGCGGTTGTGGAAGTCGGAATGGGTGGCCGTTTGGATGCAACGAACGTGGTCGAACCGCTGGTCAGCGTGATTACCGACATCTCGCTTGATCACCAGAAATTCCTAGGCAACACCGTGGGCGTGATCGCACGCGAGAAGGCGGGTATCATTCGACCGGCGGGGGTGGTTGTCACGCTGCCGCAGCAGCCGGAAGCGAATGACGTCATCGGAAATACGATTCTCGACCTTGATGCTGTAGGTGTGAACGCCGTACAGTATGTGCCGCCAGTCTCACCTGCAAGCAGCTGGTACTTGTTAACCAGGGCTGAGGCAACCACCCATGGCGTCGAGCCTGCATTTTATCGCTATCCGCTGCAAGTAATGGGACGACAGATTCTGGTCGAATCGCCGCTGATTGGCCGGCATCAATTGAGAAACGTGGCCTTGGCGATCGCCGCTGCCGAGGAGTTGAGCAAGAAGGGAATCAGCGGAATCTCGGCTGCGAGTATTGAGAGGGGAATCCGGGAAACGCAGTGGCCGGGACGTTTCCATATCATTCCCGCTCATCGGGGCTGGCCGGAAATTGTTCTGGACGTCGCACACAATCCGGCAGGCGCTTGGGCCTTGCGCTCGGCCCTTTCGGAGCGCTATGAAGACCGTCCAGTGATTTTTGTTTTTGGAGCCATGCGCGATAAGGCAATCTCGGAGATGGCTGAAATCCTGTTTCCAATCGCGAGAACAATCATCGCCACTCGGCCGAGTAATCCCCGGTCCACATCACCGGAAGAAATTCGCCAAGCCGGAAGTCGGACAGGAACTAAGATTGAAGTTGTGGCTGAAGTACCCATGGCGCTGGAGCGGGCCCGCGAACTAGCGACCGGTGAAGATGTCGTCGTGATCACGGGTTCGATCTACCTGGTCGGGGAAGCGATGCAGGAACTGGCATTGCACCCTTAAGCACGCGTAGCAGATGGTTTTCCGTAAAATGGCATTGTGCAGGAAGTGAATTCATCAGTTGAGCAAGTTGGTAACGGAGAGGTGGTAGCTCCGCCGGTCGAGGCGGAGCTACGCTCGCGCCACATCCCGCACGCCAGTCCAGAACGTAAATATGGTTTGCTGAGCGTTCTCCGGTCGTACTTTATCTTCGATCCCCTTATTTGGCTCTACACGCTGATCCTGGGCCCGTCGGGCCTGGTTGCCGGATTCTTCGACCGCGACGGCAGCATCATGCACTGGTTCGCCAGGGCGTGGTCGTGGATGATCATGAAAACGATCTCTTCGCCGGTCAACGTGATTGGGCTCGAGAGGATTGACACTGCCAAGCCGCACGTTTACGCCGCAAATCATGCCTCGGCGCTCGATATTCCCGTCTTGTATGTGAACCTGCCATTTCAGTTCCGGATCGCGTTCAAGAAAGAATTGCTGGCATATCCAGTGGTGGGATGGCACCTGAAGCGCTCCGGGCAAATCTGCATTGATCAGCAGAATCCTTCGCGGTCGATCGGCAGCATTCGCGCGGCCTTGAAAGGGCTGAAGGGCGGTATGCCCCTGGTGATTTTTCCGGAGGGCGGGCGCACTCCGGACGGCGAGATCAAGCCGTTTCTGCAGGGAGCATTCTTTTTGGCGATCAAGGCGCAGGTCGACATTGTTCCCGTGGCTCTGGTGGGAACCTACGAATTGTTGCCCATGAACACGTATCACATCAAAAGCCGCCCGCTGGAAATGCGCGTCGGTGAGCCGATTCCGACGGCTGGGCTGACGCTGCGGGACATGGAAGCGTTGTCAGCAAGAGTGCAGAAAGCACTGGAAGACTTGTATTACCGGGGAGATTCCGAGGCGTAGCACTCCTTCGGCCCGGACTCTGATCGATCCTCCCAGTTCACCCACGGCTTGTATCGTGGGTTGTTGTTTTCGCCGCGTCACGGCGTTCCCGCCTCTTGCGGACCGGAATACCGTCAGGCAGCCCTTTTCCCTTCATCGCAGAGTTGCTGGTAGTGCTCGCGGCCGCGTTGATAGCCCCGCGTGAATGGCTCTTCCACATCTTTCCCGGGGAAACGGTGCTCAACATCTTCCAGGGCTGCATCCATCTCCGCTGAGACTTGATCAAACTCCTTGCAACGAGTGCGAGCGTGCATGGCGGCCTGGAAGCCAAGGCGAAAGAATTCCTCGTCGTCGCTGAAGTTCCTGCCCGAGTCTTCGTAGTGGTTCTGCTCGGAACCACGCAGGCCCGTCCACCACTGGTCTCGAGCCGCATCGATGGACTCGGCCCCTTCGCGCCTCAGCACGTCTCGAAGCGCGGATGCAGAAGGTTTGTCATCGGCAAGTGCGATAACTACGCTACGGCCATGGCGGAGCGCGTCCTCATAGAGAAAGATCTCGTCATCAGGAAGACCCTCATAGGTGGCGGTCTCGAACTTACCGCCAACTGCGGCCCCGAAGGTGGCACCCGCGGCGCCGACGATGGCAGCGCCAAGCAGTCCTAAAGCGGTGATCGGTCCGACGCCGGGGACGAGCGCCATTAGCACGGACCCTCCCGTAATGCCGACTCCGCCACCTACCAGGGCCCCGACCGCTTTGCCCATTCCGGGTTGCTCGGCGGCCTCCGTAGGGACGGACTGGACTTCCTTGCCAATCTGATCCGCGCTGCCAGGGGTGAGAAGTGTAATCTCGTCGACTGAAATGCCAGCCTGGCGGAGTTTTTCATAGGCTTGCTGGGCTGCTTCCCGGGTAGTGAATATGCCTGTGACAGATTCCATCTCTATGCCCTCCATTTGCTCGAAAAGAGATAGGTAGTTCGATGCCGGAACGGAGAGGGCAGGCACATCAAAATATTTGTTTTCTCCGCCCGTAACCTATTAAGGTGCATGGTCGTTTAAGCTGGTGTAAGGCCAAACCGCGGAGAACTCGTTGAAGGCTCTGAAGAAAGAAGCAGACGAGCGGCTTCTGATCGAAGCTGCGCAGGCGGACCCCGCTCGCTTTGCCGACCTCTATGAACTCAACTTCGAGCGAGTGTACGCCTACGTTGTGAAGCGCGTGCAGGACCGGGCAGAGTCCGAAGACCTCACGTCGGAAGTGTTTCACCAGGCGCTGGCCAATCTGAAGCGGTTCGAGTGGCGCGGAATTCCGTTTGCTGCGTGGCTGTTCCGGATCGCTGCGAACCTGATATCGGACCGCTGGCAGCGATCGGGACGGGAGCTGGCGGATGACCAGGCGATCGAATCGGCCCAGGTCAGTCCTGCCGAGATTGAAGAAGTGGAACGTCGGGCGACATTGTATCGGCTTGTTGAGAACTTGCCGGCAGAACAAAAGCGAGTGGTGTTACTGAGGTTCGTCGAGCAGAAAAGTATCAAAGAAGTCGCAAGTGTAATACGCAAGACCGAGGGGGCAGTGAAGCAGCTACAGTTTCGCGCGCTGAGCACATTGAAGGCGCGCATGGAGGGTGCGAATGCCTAAGCGCTCTCTACAACACGGAAGCGGTGATCAGAAGAAGATCGAGCAATTGAACAAAGCGCTCGACGCCATGCTGGCGCGAGACGATGGTCGGAACAAGGTGGCGGAGGAAATCGGGCCCCTGGTGCGCATCGCGGCGGAATTGCGCAATCTGCCGAGTGCGAGTTTCAAGGCACGATTGAAATCCGAATTAGGAGGCAAGAAGCGTATGTCCACCGTTGCCGAGCCCCTAGCAGCCGTCCGCGTTACTGCAACACCAAGACTGGCATTCCGAGATCCTGCCAAAGCCATTGAGTTCTACCAGCGCGCTTTGGGGGCCAGGGAGAAGTTCCGTTTCCAAGTTGGCGATAGCATTCCCCACGCCGAGCTCACCATCGGCGACTCGACCATCAATGTGACTGGAGAATGGCCCGAAGGCGGGCGCTTCAGCGCGGAGACGCTAGGACACTCCCCGGTTTGGATGTCGATCCAGGTGGCCGACGTCGATGCATTCACAAAGGATGCGGTGGCGGAGGGGATGAAGCTTGTGCGCGAGCCCAAGGATCAATTCTATGGACATCGCGACGCTATGCTGGAGGACCCCTTCGGTTATACGTGGAGTGTATTTACCGTGACAGAACAAATGCCGGTGGAGGAGATGCACCGGCGGATGCAAGGGCTCACCCACGGCCCGGAGGGCGGCGAGGCTGCCGGGAAGAAGGGTGTAAGCCCAGTTCCACGCGGCTTCCGGACCGTGACTCCCTATCTTGTAGCGGCTGACGGTTTGGCGATGCTGGATTTCGTGCACAAGGCATTCGACGCTGAGGAAATCATGCGCGCGGTGATGCCAACAGGGGTGCATGGAGAGATGCGCATCGGAGACACGACGCTCATGATGGGTGGGGGACTACCTGGAAAGAAGTTCCCTGGAACCCTGCAGCCCGGCGCGTTGCACGTGTATGTGGAAGATGCGGATGCGGTCACGGCAAAAGCTGTCGCTGCCGGAGCCATTCTGATTGATGACCTGCGAGATCAGGAGTATGGCGAACGCTCCTCAACGGTGAAAGACCCTCACGGAAACTTCTGGTACATTGCGACCCACCGCGGCAAGAGTCACATCCCCGAAGGTCTACAAAGCGTTAATCCCTATTTGCACCCGCGACGCGCAGAGCCCCTCATCAGCTTCCTGAAGCGTGCTTTTGGTGCGCAGGAGGTCGCAAAGTACTCGTCGCCGGATGGCGTGATTCAACACGCTGTGGTGCGGATTGGCGATGCGGTGCTGGAGATGGGTGAGGCCCACGGCAAATACGAGCCCATGTCGGCGATGTTCTATCTCTACGTGCCGAATATGGACGCGGTATATCGGCAGGCTTTGGCGGCTGGGGCTACATCGTTTCAGGAACCAACGGACCAGCCTTACGGGGACCGAAATGCCGGTGTCCAAGACGCCTTCGGGAACAAGTGGTACATCGCCACGCACATCAGGGACGTCGGATAGGTTGGCGGCAAAAAATAAGGGGAGAGTGGCGAGCACTCTCCCGACACCATTCATGAGTACTTCAGTGTCTAACTAGCACGGCGACGACGAGCTGCGGATTCTTGGTCCTCGATTTCAGCGGTGTCCGCATCATCCGCTCGATCCGTCGATTGTTTCACCGCGTCTTTTGCTTTGCCCCAGGCGTTCTGTACTTTACCTTCGGCTTGCTTCGCCGCGCCCTTGGCTTGCGCTTCGCTATCCCCGGTCCATTCGCCGACTTGGCGTTGTGCGCGGCCAGCGATATCTTTCACTTTTCCTTCCCCGCGATCTTTGTCCATGATTTCCTCCGATTCAATGTACTCAGACCCGTCTGTGCTGCTTCGTCAAGCCACCGGACTTCTGCCCTGAATCACGCGAATCAGGACCGTAATGATGGCGAGTACCAGCAGGATGTGAATGAATCCTCCCAGCGTGTAGGAGCTGACCATCCCCAACAACCAAAGGATCAGAAGCAATACCGCGATTGTCCAAAGCATCGTCTGGCCCTCCGAATAGGCCAGTCAATTGCGCCTTGGGCAGACTAAAGGCACAGACCTCCGTGTAGGTATCCGGCGAAGTGCGTAACTGCTGTGGCAGAGTACTTTAATGCGAATCTAAGGTTTGACCCTCTGGAATCCGCTCCAATAAACTGAAGAATTCAGTAGGACTACGGGTTTTCCCTTATGGCTGACAGCATTCATGTGAAGCTTCCAGACGGAAGCGAGAAGGAAGTTCCCAAGGGCACGACTGCGCTTGACATTGCGAAGTCGATCAGCCCGCGATTGGCCGATGCGGCGCTGGTGGCCAAAACCAATGGCGATCTGATCGATCTGGCACGTCCGCTCGAGAAGGATATCGATCTTCGCTTATTGACCGAGAAGGATCCCGAAACTCTGGAAGTTTATCGGCATTCGTCCGCGCACCTGCTGGCGGCGGCTGTGCTGGAACTCTTCCCGGAGACCAAACTTGGTCACGGTCCGGCTACCGACACCGGATTCTTCTACGACTTTTATCGCCCTACGCCATTCACGCCCCAGGATCTGGAGAAGATCGAGAAGAAGATGCAGGAACTGGTGCAGCAGAACATCCCGTACGCGCGCGAGTTTCTGCCACGCGACCAGGGCCTCGCGGAGTTCAAGAAAGAAGGCGATTTCATGAAGTGCCATTTCATCGAGCAATTCACCAAGCCCGACGAAAAGATCTCTATTTACCGCACCGGAAAGTTCATTGATTTCTGCCGCGGACCACATATCCCATCGACCGGGAAGATCAAGGCATTCAAACTGCTGAACATTGCGGGCGCCTACTGGCTGGGTAATGAAAACAATCCGCAGCTGCAGCGCATTTATGGGACCTCATTCTTCTCGAAGAAGGAACTTGACGATCATCTCAAGCACATTGAGGAGACGAAGAAGCGCGACCACCGCGTGTTAGGCAAGCAGCTCGATCTTTTCTCGATTCAGGAACTCGCCGGGCCGGGATTGATCTTTTGGCATCCCAAGGGCGGAATCATCCGCAAGGAGATGGAAGACTGGATGCGCGAGCAGTACATCAAGCGCGGATATGCCCTGGTGTACACGCCGCACGTGGCGCGTCGGCAGCTCTTCTACACGTCGGGGCACGAGGGCTACTATTCGCAGAATTTCTTCGACGTGATGGAACTCGATGACGCCGAGTATCGGCTGAAGCCGATGAATTGTCCGGGGCACATTCTGATTTACAAGGATTCATTGCGTTCGTATCGCGACCTGCCAGTTCGACTTGGTGAATTGGGCACCGTGTATCGCTATGAGCGGTCGGGCGTCATGCACGGGCTGTTGCGCGTCCGCGGGTTCACGCAGGACGACGCGCACATCTTCTGCACTCCGGAGCAGATCGAGAAAGAGATCGCCGATTGCGTCGAGTTCGCCCAGGACGTCCTGCGCGATTTCGGGTTCGACAAGTTTCAGACGGAACTCTCGACTTGGGATCCGAATGACCGCAAGAGCTTCGTCGGTAGCGAAGAGCAATGGAATCACGCGCAACAGTCGCTGGAGAAGGTCCTCCAGGAGCTGAAGATCGAGTACAAGACGATTCCGGGCGAAGCCGCGTTCTACGGCCCCAAGATCGATATCAAACTGGTGGACGCGATCGGCAGACTCTGGCAGCTTTCAACCGTGCAGTTCGATTTCAATTTGCCACAAAGATTTGAATTGGAATATGTCGCGGAGGACGGAACGCGCAAGCAGCCAGTCATGGTGCATCGCGCCCTGTATGGGTCGGTGGAAAGATTCTTCGGAGTGCTGATCGAGCATTACGCCGGAGCGTTTCCGGTATGGCTGTCGCCGGTGCAGGCGGTGATGATCCCGATCAGCGAACGCCATGCCGAGTACGCGAACAAAGTCGCTGCGCAGTTGAATGAGATCGGCGTGCGTGTGGAAGTCGATGCGCGCAACGAGAAGATGAATGCCAAGATTCGCGAGCACGCGTTACAGAAGGTGCCGTTCCTGCTTGTCGTCGGGGACAAGGAGGCGGAAGCGGGGAGGGTGAATGTCCGTACCCGCGGAAAAGAAAAGACCGAGGACATGCTAGCGACGGAGTTTGTCGAGAAGATTGGGAAGCTGATTGCGGAAAAGAGTGCTGGGCTCTAAGGTTCCCGCAACTTTTGAAGGGCGATTGAGACAGGTTTGCTAATGCTTCGACGTGTTCTTTTGCTGGTGCTTGGTGGTGCGGCTTACTGCCAGAGTTCTAATCAAGCAACCTACCCGCTCGCAGGCTGCTATGAAGTAGCTTCCCTGGCTTGGGATCCACCCAATGAGGCCATCAAAGTAATTCCACAGAGGCTTGAGCTTCAGCTTCGGAATGACCCCAAGTGGAAAACCTTTGCCATTCGCAGTCTTGTGCCGCGCGAGCGGGATGACTTCAAGCCAGAAACGTTCTGGAGCTGGAAACCGAAAGGCGACAATAAGATTGGGATTAGTTTTGGCACTGGCATGGGCGGCTTTCGCGGGGATCTCGGGAAATCCAAAAATGGCGATCTTACTGGGAGAGTAACGGAGTGGTGTGATTCACGCTGCGGATACAAGAAAACGATCGGAACGATCCATCTCCGAAAGGTAAGATGCGAATGAGCTGAATCCGGACCCGGCCAGTACTTTTCCTCCGTTGTGTCCTGCCCCGTCAGACTATGATACGAATTCCGCACAAACCTCACTATCACATTGTGCGAAACCCAAACCCGAGGTAAGGTGTTGTTCTCTTCCCCTCGAAGGTTTCTTTCAGTTCATCTCGACAAGGACTGCGTGGCTTTCAGGCCACGCCGAAAGGGGTGCGTGTATGAGTATTGGACATTACGGATGGGTCCCGGATCTGCCAGATCAGCGTGACTTGGTTTATTCGGCTCCGCCAGCGTTTATCACAGCTCTGCCAACGGCAGTAGACCTGCGTCCCCACTGCCCGCCAGTTTACGATCAGGGCCAACTCGGAAGTTGCACCGGAAACGCGATCGCGGGAGCCATTGAGTTTGGGCGCCTCAAGCAGGGGATGAGCGATTTCGTTCCGTCCCGTTTGTTTATCTACTACAACGAACGCGTCATCGAGCACACGGTCAACTCCGACAGTGGGGCTCAGATACGCGATGGCATGAAAGTTGTTGCCAAGCTCGGTGCTCCACCCGAGGCCGACTGGCCGTACGACATTAGCAAATTCACCGAGAAACCTCCGGCAACCGCGTATAGCGATGGCGCCAAGAACCAGGTGACTTCCTACCATCGGGTGACCCGAGTGCTGAATCAGTTCAAGGGATGCCTGGCCTCAGGCTATCCGTTTGTTCTCGGATTCACTGTCTATGACGCGTTTGAAAGCGCACAAGTCGCTCACTCTGGACACCTCAACATGCCACAACCAGGCGAAAGCGTCGTGGGAGGCCACGCCGTCCTCGCGGTCGGCTACGACGACCACCATCAGTGGTTTATTATCCGCAATTCGTGGGGACCCAATTGGGGAATGAAGGGCTATTTCACTATGCCTTACCAGTACCTTCTTGAGTCCAATCTCTCGGATGATTTTTGGACGATTCGACTGCTAGAGGACGACGGAAGCACGAAGAAGCCGGGGCCAAAGAAAACAACCCCTAAGAAGAAAAAGCGCTAGGCTGGGAGCACTAGCAGCCTGCGCCAGCATCACGTTCAAGACCGGACGCGAACTTTCAGTGTGAAAGTTCGCGCCGGTTCGGAGCTTGTTTCCCAGGATCGCCGGTACTCCAAAACAATCGAACAGGTTCCAGATGCGGGAGCGCGAAAGCGCCAAAAGTGAGTGCCCGCGCCGCCAAGTTTTTCGGTTCCGGCAAACGATGACCCGAGCAGAGAACACTCGCAATCACCTCCGCTCTTGAGACGCCAGCGGTAACCTGCAGTTGGGGTCTCAGGCAACGCGAGATCGAGTTCTTCACCAGCAGTTACTTCCACTTCACGTCCGTTGGTGCTTTCGTCGTATTGCATGCAGCGGCCTCGATGGAGGTATGTGAACTCATCACGGATTAGCCCGAAGAACAATCCGCATAGGAGATGACCACCCTCAGTTCAGTGGTTGTACCATGTTTTCGTGCCTGGATTGGTGGAGCGCGTGCTAGCGGAGATTCAGCGACAAGAGTTACTCAAGCCAGGGGACCGCCTTGGCGTCGCGGTCTCAGGCGGGATCGACTCGGTCGCCCTCTTGCGGCTGCTGCTGGAAGTGCAGGCTGATTTGGGCATCGTTCTTTTCGTTGTTCACTTCAATCACAAGCTGCGAGGGGCGGAGTCGGACGAAGATGAGCGGTTCGTCTCTGATTTGGCGCGGACGCATGGGTTGGAGTTCTTTCCTGAAAGCGGTGATGTGGTCAACTATGCTTCCCGGGAAAGCCTCAGTCTGGAGGCGGCAGCAAGGGAGTTGCGATATCGGTTCTTTCGGCATCTTCTAGGTTCGGAAAGCACCCTGGGGACTGAAGCCCCTCCGCGAAAAGGAGCGGCGAGTCACAGCCCTGAAGGCGGTGTGGCCTCAGAAGCTCCTACCCTTCGGAGGCTCGACAAGATTTCCACCGGCCATACTCTCGATGATCAGGCTGAGACCGTTCTCATGCGTCTAATCCGCGGCACAGGTATTAATGGTTTGAGTGGAATCCATCCGCGGATTGTGGTTGAGAACGACGAGGGTGAAGTAAGTGGTGAGATCGTGCGCCCTTTGCTTGGTATTCGGCGGCATGAACTGGAGCAGTACCTCATCGATAGCCGGCAGACTTGGCGGGAAGACTCTACCAACGCCAATCATGCCTTCACGCGGAATCGGCTGCGGAAGCTGGTTCTCCCGTTGCTTCAGAAAGAGTTCAATCCTGCCGTCGTCGAGAATCTGGCAGAATTGGCGGAAATTGCCCGTGGTGAGCAGGAGTACTGGGAGAACGAAGTTGCCGGATGGATGGGAACCGCGGTGCACTGGGTCGAGCCCGAGTGGGTACACCAGAGCGGCGCTCTCGTGCAGATTTCGCTTGCGGGCAATCGACTGGCCCCTTCTGGTGACGCCGACCTTCAGTCAAGAATCGACAGTACGCCTTGGCTCGTAGCCAATGCCTCGGTGAGCCGTCCGTGGTTCCTGAGTGAGCCCGTCGCCGTGCAGCGTCGCGTGGTAAAGGCCATCGGAGGACATGCCGGGATTCCGCTTGAGTTTAGACAAGTGGAGGAGATCGTTCGATTTGCGGCGGTGGAAAGGAACCCTGCAAAGGAACTGATGCTGCCTCTCGGGTGGAAGCTGGTGCGGCATCGGGAGGAGTTCCTGTTCGTTACTCCGGATCTGCGGGAGACCAACCCAAGACGGGACTATGAATACGAACTCGCTGTACCCGGCAGAGCGATTCTGCCAGAGATTGGAATTGTGATCGAGGCCTGTCGCATTCCGGCGGATCAGGTTGCGGAGTATAATCCGGACGAACTCCTGGATGCGGATTCCCTTCCCGGACAGTTACGGGTGCGGAACTGGCATGCAGGGGACCGGTTCTGGCCGGCGCATACCAAATCCCCCAAGAAGATCAAAGAACTTTTGCAGGAGCGCCACCTCACCCAGCCGGAACGTACGCTGTGGCCTGTGGTTGTCAGAGGTGATCAGATCGTGTGGGTTCGGAGATTTGCAACTCATGCGGAATATGGGGTGAAGCCGGGTTGCAGCGGCGTTCTGTTACGCGACAGACCTTGGTCTGAAGCGGACGAAACCTGAGTCTAGGTTTGGGAACCGGAGGGCTTGCAAGTCGCATGAGTGGATCAAGGGGTGAGTCATTACGCCAGGTCATTTCGGCGGAGCAAATTCAGAAGAGAGTTAAGGAACTAGCCCGGCAAATTTCAGACGATTATCGGGGGCAGACAATCCAGATGCTGGCCGTGCTTGAGAATGCGTTCATGTTCCAGGCCGACCTGGTGCGGGCCCTTGAGGTCCCGGTGGTATGCCAGTTCATCAAACCGAAGTACACCCGTCCGCCGGCGAAACCTGGCAACGATGTCATGGAAATATTCTTTAGCCATGAGCCAGACATTCGCGGACAGCACATCCTCCTGGTAGAGGGGCTGGTGCATTCCGGCGTTACCAGCGAGTTTCTGATGAATGATTTGCGGGCGAGAGGGGCGGCGTCGGTGAAGCTGGTGACTCTGCTCGATCGGCAAGCGGCTCGCCGGGTGCCGCTGCAGCCGGACTATTTCGGATTTCTGGTCGACGAGACTTTTCTGGTGGGATATGGCCTGGGGGCAGTCGAGCAGACGAATCGCAATCTGCCGTACCTTGCCGCTGCAAGCTGAACCGCTTCTGTGACTTAAGTCATGTTCAAGTGGTTCTATGCTTTTGCCGCGAAATATGTAGAATTGAGGCTGGGAATTTAGCTGGTCCGAAGCGTCTCTCTCGGGCATCTAATGCCATTGGGCGTGCTTGTCGGCGCGCCGCACTTTAGGAGTCTTTTAGGTGAACTCAACGGTTAAAACTGTGCTGTTCTGGTTGCTCATCGGGGTCTCGGCCCTGCTGTTGTGGGAAGTAGTCAAGAGTGCCCGGGACGGCCAGAAGGATCAAGAGATAAACGTCACCCAGTTCATGGGAGATGTCGACCAGAACAATATTCGCGAGATCGAAGTTAACGGCATGGAAGTGCGCGGCAAGCACCGGGACGGTTCGCAGTTCCATACGAATCTCCCAGGGAACTACTTCACTCCCGAACTGCTGAAGAGCCTGGGGAGTAAGGGAGTAGTGATCAAATTTCGCGACATCAATAGCGGAAGCCTGCCGCTGACTCTGCTGGGTACGTGGGCACCTCTGATCTTGCTGGGCGCTTTGTGGTTCTTCATGATCCGCCAGATGCAGACGGGTGGGAACAAGGCGTTGTCTTTCGGCAAGAGCCGCGCGCGCCTGCTCTCGATGCAGCAGAAGAAGGTAACGTTCAAGGACGTGGCGGGCGTCGAAGAGGCGAAGGAAGAGCTGCGCGAGATTATCGAATTCCTGCGCGAGGCGCAGAAGTTCCAGAAGCTGGGCGGGCGCATTCCAAAGGGCGTGTTGCTGGTCGGGCCTCCAGGAACGGGCAAGACTTTGCTGGCTCGTGCGGTTGCCGGCGAGGCGAACGTTCCCTTCTTCTCAATTTCAGGTTCCGACTTTGTGGAGATGTTCGTTGGTGTCGGCGCCAGTCGGGTGCGCGATCTGTTCGAGCAGGGCAAGAAAAATGCTCCCTGCATCATCTTCATCGACGAAATTGACGCAGTCGGACGTCATCGCGGCGCTGGTCTCGGCGGCGGGCACGATGAGCGTGAGCAGACTTTGAACCAGTTACTAGTCGAAATGGACGGCTTCGAATCCAATGAAGGCGTGATCCTTATGGCCGCGACCAACCGGCCTGATGTGCTTGATCCGGCCTTGCTGCGGCCCGGGCGCTTCGACCGGCGGGTAGTGGTCAGTCGTCCGGATGTGCGCGGACGCGAAGAGATCCTCAGGGTGCATACCCGAAAGATTCCTCTCGCTGACGATGTTGATCTCTCCGTGCTGGCTCGCGGCACTCCCGGTTTCTCCGGAGCCGATCTGGCCAATATGGTGAATGAAGCGGCTCTGGCAGCAGCCCGTCAGAATCGCAAGGCCGTGCTGCAATACGACTTCGAACTGGCCAAGGACAAGGTTCTGATGGGAGTGGAGCGCAAGTCGCTGCTTCTCACCGACGAAGAGAAGCGCAATACCGCGTATCACGAGGCTGGTCATGCACTGGTAGCGGCGAAGATGCCGCATTCTGATCCCTTACACAAAGTCACGATCATCCCGCGCGGGATGGCGCTGGGGGTCACCATGCAGTTGCCGGTGGATGACCGCCACAACTACTACAAGAACTATCTTGAGACACAGATTGCCATCCTGATGGGCGGACGCATTGCAGAAGAGATGTTCCTGGGCGTGATGAGCACCGGAGCAGGCAACGACATCGAGCGGGCCACGGATATGGCGCGCAAGATGGTCTGCGAGTGGGGCATGAGCGAACTCGGCCCGCTGACCTTCGGCAAGAAGGAAGAACAAATCTTCCTCGGCCGCGAGATCGCACAGCACCGCGACTACAGCGAGGATACGGCGATCAAGATTGACCAGGAAGTCCGCAAACTCGTCAATAATGGGTACAACACGGCGAAGCAGATCCTGTCGGACAATCGCGACACGCTCGAAAAAGTGGCGAAGGCCCTGATCGAGCGTGAGGTTCTCGATGCGAACGAAATCAAGATGCTCGTTGACGGGAAAGAACTGCCGCCGATGCCGCCGCCGTCCTCCAAGCCAGATGATGGCGTACAGCACGTGATTAAACCCGAGTTACAGCCAGGACGTGCCAAGGGCGGAGAGCGGCCCGCGACCGCATAAGAACCCTCCATGCTTCCAATAGAGATGGGCGGCTAACAGCCGCCCATTCTTTTTGCCCGCTACTCCTCGTAAGCACCTCAAATTCCACCTGTTACTGACTCGATTCGGCGCCCTGACGCACCTCTTTTCGTCGCTTCCTTGTGGTATAATCTTCATAGTCGTCGTTGATCGTAAGTATTAGAAATTTCAACAACTTGAAGTGGTTCCAGCACTTCAAGACAATTGAGAATCACGACGAGATTTCCCAGCCAATTTCCAGGGCATTAGCGACAAAAAATTCGGGACATTTTCGCGGAGCGGAATGGCCACCAAAGAGATCAATACCCCCATCACAGAGACCAAGGCAAAAAACGGAAAAGTGACTCCGATCAACGGAGGAAACGGGAACAGCGACTACACCGCGGATTCGATCAAAGTCCTCGGCGGCATGGAGGCGGTGCGCAAGCGGCCCGCGATGTACATCGGATCGACGGGTGAGCTTGGGCTGCATCACCTCGTATACGAAGTCGTCGACAACTCCGTGGACGAGGCGCTTGCGGGATTTGCTACCAAAATCGATGTCACGATCGAGACCGACAACTCCGTTACCGTTGTCGATGATGGACGCGGCATTCCAGTCGACGACATGGAGATCGATGGCGAGAAAGTATCTGCGGCACAGGTCGTGATGACAAAGCTGCACGCCGGCGGCAAGTTCGATTCTTCGACGTACAAAGTCTCGGGCGGATTACACGGTGTTGGCGTATCTTGCGTGAACGCACTTAGTGAAGAACTGGAGTTGGAAATCTGGCGGGATGGCGCGACTTGGCAACAAACCTACTCGAAGGGCGAGCCGACAAGCAAGTTGAAGAAGGCTGGTGTTGCCAAGGTAAAGACTGGGACGAAGGTACACTTCCTGCCCGACAAGAGCATCTTCACCGTCACGGAATATAACTACGATACGCTGGCTCAGCGGCTACGCGAACTCGCGTTCTTGAATAAAGGGCTCGTCATTACGTTAACGGACGAGCGCGTTACCGATTCGAAGACGGGCGAGGCGAAGCGCTCCGAATTCAAATACAACGGCGGCATTGCCGAGTTCATCAAGCACCTCAACCGGGGCAAGCAGGTCCTGCACGATAAGCCGATTTACATGGAGGATGACCGCAATGGCGTCCACATGGAGATCGGACTACAGTACAACGACGCCTACTCCGAGACGATCTTCAGCTTCGCGAACAACATCAACACGATTGACGGCGGCACGCACCTCTCTGGCTTCCGCACGGCGCTGACCCGCACCATTAACTATGCTGGGCAGCAGATGGGCTTGTTCAAAGACGTCAAAGAGAACCTGACTGGCGATGACGTGCGCGAAGGCCTGGTCGCGGTAATCAGCGTGAAGCTGCCGCAGCCCCAGTTTGAAGGACAGACGAAGGGTAAGCTGAATTCTGATATCGCCGGAACGGTCACGCAGTTCGTGAACGAGCGACTGGGCGCCTTCTTCGAACAGAACTCCACGGTCGCCAAGAAGATCATCAACAAGGCCATTGACGCGGCGCGCGCGAGAGAGGCGGCTCGCAAGGCGCGGGATCTGACGCGCCGCAAGGGCGCTCTCGATTCCGGCGGCCTGCCCGGCAAATTGGCGGATTGCTCCGAGCGCGATCCGAACCGTTGCGAGCTATTCCTGGTTGAGGGCGAGTCCGCAGGTGGTACGGCGAAGCAGGGGCGCGACCGGCGCTTCCAGGCAATTCTTCCTCTGAAAGGAAAGATCCTGAACGTCGAGAAGGCGCGCTACGACAAGATGCTGGCGCACGAGGAAATCCGCGCCATGATCACCGCGCTCGGCACCGGCATCGCCAAGGACGATTTCGACGCGACGAAGCTCCGCTACGGCAAGATCATCCTGATGACCGACGCCGACGTTGACGGCAGCCATATCCGCACGCTGTTGCTGACATTCTTCTTCCGACATATGCAGGACTTGATCAAGCGCGGTAACGTATTTATCGCGCAGCCGCCGCTGTTCTCGCTGAAGAAGGGCAAGTCGCTGCAATACATCAAGGACGAGCGCGAATTCGTCAAGGTGATGGTCAAGAAAGCGGCTGACGGCCTTACGATTCGCTACGGAGAAGGTGCGGCCAAGCTCGAAGGGAGAGAGCTTGCGAAGTTTATGACCGTTCTCGACGAGTATCTCGGTTTCTTTGAGAAAGTCGACAAGCGGGTTCGTGATGAGCGTGTCACGGAACTGATACCCAGGCTCGACTTGGCCAAACGCTCCGACTTCGAGGGAGACAAGAAAGCTTCTCCCAGGAAAATCGAACGCCTGGAAAAAGAGCTTAATAAATTGCAGAAGGAAGAAGGCTTCAAGAGCGTCGAAGCTAAGTTTGACGAGGAGCACAACCTATGGGAAGTGAGCTTCGTGAACAAGCACGGCGCTGAGCACATCATCAACTGGGAACTGGTCTCTAGCGCCGAATGCCGGCAGATGATCGCCAAATACAAGCTGATCGAGACCTATATGGAACCGCCGTTCGTGGTCGAGACCGTTGCCAAGGCTGCTTCCGCTGCCTCAAATGGCGACGCTGCGGACGCTGAAGCCGAAGCGGGCGAAGATAAGGCTGAGAAGAAGGCGGCTGCAAAGACTCCGAAGCGCAAGGAAGTGGAGGTCGTTGAGAAGACGAACGTCCGCGAGTTACGCGACCACGTGATCAACGAGGGACGAAAGGATTTCTCCATCCAGCGCTATAAAGGGCTGGGCGAGATGACGGCCCCGCAGCTTTGGGAAACGACTATGGATCCCGAGCGGCGCACCTTGCTTTCCGTGAAACTGGAAGACATCGCCGAGTGCGAGACGATCTTCACCACGCTGATGGGCGAAGATGTCGAGGCGCGGCGCAAGTTCATTGAGGACAACGCCTTGGACGTGAAGAATCTGGACATCTGATTTAATCGCCGCGGATTTACCCGGATCAGCAATGTGGGCGGCTGCATAGTCGGCCTTTTTCTCTGCACTGACACATTACTCTCGCGCAATTACAATGCGCAGCATGAATCCGAACTGCGTCCTCCTTGCGGTCATTCTGCTCAGTGTTTCCGCCCTGACACAGTCTTCTCCTGCCCCAACACCTCCTATGGGTTGGAACAGTTGGGATTCCTACGGCACCACCGTCCGCGAAGGAAACGTGAAGGCCAATGCCGACTGGATGGCCGAACATCTGGCGAAGTACGGATGGAAATACATTGTCGTCGACATCCAGTGGTACGAGCCGAACGCGCAGGGACACGACTACAAGCCGGGGGCGCCGCTCACGATGGACGAGTACGGGCGGTTGATGCCGGCGGTCAACCGCTTTCCGTCTTCTGCAAATGGCGCAGGGTTCAAGCCGCTCGCGGACTATGTTCACAGCAAGGGATTGAAGTTCGGAATTCACATCATGCGTGGCGTTCCCAGGCAGGCAGTCGAGAGAAATCTCCCGATCAAGGGCACGTCCTATCACGCAGCCGATATCGCCGACAAGGAAAACGGCTGCCGCTGGAACCCCGACATGTGGGGCGTGGATACCACCAAGCCAGGGTCGCAAGCTTACTACGATTCCATTGCCGAAGTGTACGCATCCTGGGGCGTCGACTTCATCAAGGCCGACGATATGGGCAGCCACTTGTACCAGCCGGCCGAAATCAAGGCACTCAGCTTGGCGATTCGAAAAACTGGGCGCGAGATCGTACTGAGCATCTCGCCCGGCCCCGCGCCTCTTTCCGAGGCGGAGTTCTTCGAGAAGTATGCGCAGATGTGGCGCATCTCAGACGACTTCTGGGACGACTGGAAGCTCTTGCGTCAGCAATTTGACTGCGCGCGTGACTGGGCTCCGTTTGTGGGTAAGAACAATACCTGGCCCGATGCCGACATGCTTCCCTTCGGCAAGCTGCGCGTGACGACCGCAGAGGGTGGAGGCGCACCCAGCAAGTTCACACCGGACGAGCAACAGACGGTGATGACCTTGTGGAGCATCTTCCGATCCCCGTTGATTTTCGGCGGAGATCTCCCAAGCAATGACGCGGCCACGACCGCTCTGATCACCAATGACGAAGTGCTTGAGGTCAACCAGCACAGTAGTGGCGCGAAGCAACAACTGGATGCTGGAGCTCGGGTGTGGGTCGCGAATGGCGCTTCATCCGGCCAGTATTATGTCGCTGCCTTCAATCTGAGAGATGATGGTGTTGTAAGTCAGTACCTGTCGTGGATGGACCTGGGAATAGTTGGCTCCGTCAAAGAGGTGCGGGATTTATGGACGCACAGGTCCGTGGACGGGACCAAGGGCCTAGAGGTCAGGCTGCGTCCGCACGGGAGCGCACTCTACAAAGTTGTACTGGCGGCACCGTAGTATCCGTCTCCTCGACCTTTCGGCGACCATCCACCCAAACCAGTAAATCGGGCGCTCAGTTCCCGATTGCTGCAGTTGGCTGACTCTCGTCTCGCTCCGACACAGCAGCTTGCTAGACTATTCAGTTCTCCATGCCTTCCCGCTACGCACAGTGGATGTATGACTGGGAGCACCGCCTCACGTCGGTGGACAACAACCGTGTAGTGCGTCCGCTGGAGTGGGGCGCGGAATGGGCCCGCGAATGGCCTTGTCGCAACGGGTGTGCGCCGGGACAGTCGGCGAGAAATCCCGATACCTTCTTCCTGGAGTACAGCCGCCGAATTGTTGCGAACAGCGATGAGTTTTACTCCTATTCGAAACCTCGCGACTTTCGGCTGGAGCGGCGCGAAGTGCAGGTTTTCTCGACTCGCGAAGTGCCGGACCCAAGGCTGGAGTCCAAGGTTAAAGGGCACTTCGCAGAATTTCTGCGATTCACCTCCCCGGTGGTCTCGCCGTATTCGGAAAATAATCTCGCCAACGCAAGATGGTTTCCCGTCCGCGGACGACGCGCCGTCGTACTCTTGCCCCACTGGAATTCAGACGCGATCGCTTACGTCAGCTTGTGCCGTGTGCTCAATCTGCTGGGGATCGCAGTGCTGCGCCTGAGCATGCCCTATCACGATATTCGGATGCCCGTGGACATTAAGCGTGCCGACTACGCAGTTTCGGCGAACATCGGGCGGACGATTGACGCGGCGCGACAGGGAGTCGTCGACATCCGCTGCTGCCTCGATTGGCTCGAAGAACAGGGCTTCAGCCGGCTCGGAGTGGTAGGCACGAGCCTGGGCTCATGTTATTCCTTTATCGCAGCGGCACACGATCCGCGGATCCGGGTGGCGGCTTTCAACCACGCCTCAACGTACTTCGCCGACGTCGTATGGCACGGACAATCGACGCGCCACATCCGCCAGGGCATGGAAGGTCAGATCGATCTGGAGCACCTCCGTAAGGTCTGGCTGGCGATCAGTCCCATGGCGTACTTCGACCAGTTCGCGCGCTGGCCGAAAAAATCACTGATTATCTATGCCGCCTATGACTTGACTTTCCTGCCGGAATTTTCACAGCAAGTCGTGTCGGAGTTCGCGCGTCACGCTCTGGACCACAAAGCCGTAGTGCTGCCCTGCGGCCATTACACCACCGGCGAAACTCCTTACAAATACATGGACGGCTGGCAGCTGGCGTCGTTCCTGCGAACGGCTTTTTGAGCACTCAGGGCTCGGCCCTTTGTGCGTTTCAGTGGCCAATGCTGATTGCTGCGTGCTGACGGCTGGTCGCCGTTAGAATGTGGTGATGGACTTAAGTCCCATCTGCGGCCTGCATGATGCGATTGAATCGCGGCGCGGGAAGTTTCTGATCAGTACCGACCGCACCCGGTTGGATCTCGAGGTGATCCACGGCTTCCTGACGAACTGCTACTGGGCGAAGGGAATTCCGGGGGAGGTTGTGGCGAGGTCGATCGAGCATTCGTTGTGCTTTGGGATTTATCATGAAGTCGGCGCCGAATTCTCCCAGGTCGGGTTCGCGCGGGTCATTACTGACTTCGCAACCATCGCGTACTTGGGCGACGTGTTCGTGCTGGAAGCGTACCGCGGCCGCGGTCTGAGTAAGTGGATGATGGAGTGCATCATGCGGCATCCGCAACTGCAGGGCTTGCGGCGATGGATCCTGCTAACTCGCGACGCGCATGCGCTGTACTCGAAATTTGAGTTCACACCGGTCAAGGCGTCGGAACGCTACATGGAACTGCACCGGGCCGACATTTACGAAATCAGGGAAACGAGATGAACAATTCCAGGATGTATCGTCCGCTGTACGAAACTGATCCGCAGATTGCCGCGGCCATTGATAACGAGACAAGACGCCAGCATGAAGGCCTGGAGCTGATTGCTTCCGAGAACTTCGTCAGCGAAGCCGTGCTCGAGGCCGCAGGCTCGGTATTTACGAACAAGTATGCGGAAGGATATCCCGGCAAGCGCTATTACGGTGGCTGCGAATTTACCGATATCATCGAAAACCTGGCGCGCGACCGGGCCAAGCAGCTCTTCGGCGCCGAGCACGCCAACGTGCAGCCGCACGCCGGTTCGCAAGCCAACATGGAAGCATACGCTGCCGTCTTGCAGCCCGGCGATACGATCCTTGGCCTCAACCTCGCCCACGGCGGACACCTCACTCACGGCCATCACCTGAATTTCTCCGGCAAGACGTACAAGATCATCCCCTACGGTGTAACAAAGGAGACTGAAACGATCGACTACGACGAATTGGAGAAACTCGCCGAAAAAGAACGCCCGAAGCTAATTATCGGCGGCGGCAGCGCGTATCCGCGGATCATTGATTTCGTCCGCATGCGGCAGATCGCTGACAAAGTTGGCGCCCTCTACCTCGTCGACATGGCGCACTTCGCGGGACTGGTTGCAGGTGGCCTGCACCCCTCGCCGGTACCGCACGCCCACATCGTGACCTCGACCACGCACAAGACTCTGCGGGGGCCGCGCTCAGGAATGATTCTCTCCAAAGCCCAATTTGCCCAGGCGATCGACAAGGTTGTATTTCCCGGCATGCAGGGCGGGCCGCTGGTCCATATCATCGCTGCGAAAGCAATCTGCTTCCACGAGGCGATGCAGCCCGAGTTCCGCGACTACGCGCGGCAGATCGTGGCCAATGCCAAACTGCTGGCCCAGACCCTGGCCGACGAAGGCTTCCGCATTATCTCCGGTGGCACTGACACGCACCTGATGCTTGTGGATGTTTTCTCCAAGGGCATGTTGGGCAGCGAGGCGGAAAAGGCTCTGGGCGAGGCCGGCATCACGGTCAACAAGAATGCGATCCCGTTTGATACGAACCCCCCGCTAAAGCCGAGCGGCATTCGCATCGGTACTCCCGCGTTGACGACGCGCGGCATGAAGGAGGCGGAGATGCGCCAGATCGGCCGCTGGATCGCAGAGGCCCTGCTGCATCGGACTGATGCTGCTCTTCTGAGCAAAGTGCGCAATCAGGTGCTCGAGCTGTGTGAAGCCTTCCCGCTTTACGCGGAACGGCGTGCCAGGGCGCAGGCTGAGGTGCGGGTGTAAAGTCACATCCAAGCTGCATGTAATTGTGATTAAATTTCATCGGTGAAGATCGCGATCGATATCCGGCGGATGACGGAGTTCGGCGTCGGCACGTACATCCGCAACATTATCCGCACACTTTGCCGCATTGACCACGAGAATCAGTATTTTCTGATTGGCCCTCCTGCCAAGGTTCAGGAAATCGGAACCATGCCCCCCAACTTCCATAACGTGGCGGCGGTGGCTCCTGAGCACTCCTTTCGGGGATATAAGGAATTTCGCGCGGCGCTCAAAGGCCTACATTGCGATCTGGTCCACATCCCCAATCTTTTTTCCGTGCCGCGCATGCTGCCGTGTCCATACGTGATGACAGTTCACGACATGCTCGAGCACATGTCGCGCGCGCGGCAACACACGGGGTTCTTGGGCGCGTGGAACATGCAAATGACTAGGCAGGTCTTGCGCGGAGCAGCGCGAATTTTCGCAGTATCAAAGTTTACATGCACCGAGATTGAGAAGCTCTTCGAGATTCCGACCTGCCGCATCGACGTTGTCTACAATGCTATCGATGAACGTTTCCTGCGCGGACACGCCAGTCCTGCCGATCGTGAACTTATCGAGCAGCGCTATCAGGTGAACTATCCCTTTCTTCTCTATGCCGGACGCGTCAGTCCCCACAAAAACGTCGTTCGCATGATCGAGGCGTTTTCGGCGTTGAAGACCGAACTCGAGAAGGATCAGGCATATCCCGAACTGAAGCTCATCATCATCGGCGACGACCTCTCGGGCAATCCCGACCTGCGCCGGACCGTCGTGCGCAGTGGCGTGCAAAATGACGTCCGCTTTCTGGGATTTATTCCGATCGAAGTCCTCCGGATCTTCTACGATTCGGCCCAAATTTTTGTCTTCCCCTCACTCTATGAGGGCTTCGGCTTGCCTCCCCTGGAAGCCATGGCGCACGGGACGCCCGTGGTCACCTCAAATGCGACCTCTCTGCCAGAAGTGGTAGGAAACGCAGCGGTGCTGGTGAATCCGGAAAATGTCTTCGAGATTATGCGCGCGCTGCATCGCGTTCTGATGGATCAGGCGTTGCGGGACCGCATGAAAGACCGCGGATATAAACAGGTCACGAAGTTCTCTTGGGAAAACTCCGTCCGGCGTGTGCTGGATGTCTATCAGGATGTCGCCAAAGGTGATCGCGCCGAGTTAAGTTCGCACGCCGCCGACTAAGGATTACCATGCCTCTGTGCAAGAACGTCCGGGGTCACTTCACCAGCGGCTGCCCGGGCGACAATATCGAAAGCTTGTGAAGCTTAGCCGTGATGCGGGAGCGGTCAACGTCGGTTTTGGCGGCGGCCAGACGCTTGCGAAGCTGAACAATCTTCTCTCTGCGGGTACGGCGCCGGCGAATCTCCGGACGTCGGCTGGGTGCGGACATGCGTGGCTCCTGTTCTGAGTTTGAAGTGGATTAGAGCCTGCGCAATGCTCGCCCAGGCACATCTTTCATTCAATCTGATCGGCGCCGCAACTGTCAATTCTGTACGCGCCATCTGTCGGCAACGTCGTCCCGATCGCAGGCGTTCAGATATCTATCGTTGCCCCACTTTCGGGTTAGAGCTAGGTTGCCTCGCTGAGCCGGATCGTTGCTGTGGACGGAAACCAGCTGCTCTTACGACTTCGATCGCCGTCCCGGATTCCCCTCCTCGCGCTGCGCCTCAATTCGCCGTTGTTCAAGCACTGCCTTGAGCGAATCGCCGGCGTGGCGAATGTGTTCGCGAACCAGGTCACAAGCTGCGGCAACATTTTTCTCGCGGCATAATTTGAGGATCTGATGATGCTCCTCGTTTGCGCGTTTCACCCCATGCGTCAGGTACAACTGCAGGCGGGTGTAGCGTTCTCCGCTGTTGTTCACGTTACGGATAATGGCCATGAAGCGAGGTTGGTTGGCACGCGAGTAGAGGATTGAGTGAAATTGCCAGTTCAAACGTCCCCACGTAGAGACATGTTCCTGCTTCTTCAGTTCGTGCACGTATTTCTGCAAAACGGTCTCGGCCTCGGCGAAATCTTCCTCCGTCAGATGAGGAATCGAAAGCTTCAGCACCTCCGGCTCCAGTAGCGCGCGGATCGAAAACAGCTCGCCGATGTCACTCGGAGAGAGCGCCGGCACAATAGCGCCTCTGTTGGGGACGATGGCAATCAACCCTTCGGCATCCAGCTGCCGAAGTGCTTCGCGCACCGGAATGCGGCTGACCTGGTACTGCATGGCGATTGCATCCTGACGAAGTTGCGCGCCCTCGGGAATTTCTCCCCGAATAATCTGATCACGCAATTTGTCGGCCACGGCAGACGGAAGCGACTGACGTGGTATCCCGGAGTATGATGCGGTTTCAGCGCCCATTTTGGCCGTATTGTACAGAATAGAGTTCCTCGATTGGGCAGTATACCGCAGGGCTATCCATTAAGTGCGGGTTCGCGAAACATCAATACTACCGCAAGCCAATAGCCTTTCATGGCCCTGGACGGCTGAATGAGATTTCGGAAAATCAGGTTATGCTTGCTTGGGGCGCTAAATGCTCGCCTTGTTTCCCGGCTTCAGCCTCTGAGGTGAGTTTTCTGGCACCATAAAGATCTTCTTTGCTCCGCGAGGTCCCGTTCGAAAGACGAAAGTTTAAAGATTGGATATTATATCCATGGGCGCGCTTTTCTCAAATTTGCAGGTGGCGGTTGCCGGCTGGGGTGACAACATGCGGATGACGAGCGTCCGCGATACACGAGTGAAGATCATCGACTCCCACACCGGAGGAGAACCGACTCGCCTCGTCGTTAGCGGCGGTCCTGACCTGGGTTACGGACCTCTGGCTGAGAGACTCGAGCGATTCCGTCGTGATCACGACGACTTCCGCTCCGCCGTGGTGAATGAGCCTAGAGGTTCCGATGTAATTGTGGGCGCATTGCTTTGCGAACCCGTCGACCGTGCCTGCGCGGCCGGAGTCATTTTCTTCAACAACGTTGGCTATCTCGGAATGTGCGGACACGGCACTATTGGCCTGGTTGCAACGCTCGCCTACATGAATCGCATCCTTCCAGGCGAGCACAAGCTCGAGACACCCATAGGCGTGGTTTCGGCGCTGCTCCACGAGGATGGCAAGGTCACCGTAAACAACGTTGCCAGCTATCGCAGCGCTGCCAATGTCGCAGTCAAGGTGCCGGGTTACGGTGAAGTGCACGGCGACGTGGCCTGGGGAGGCAACTGGTTCTTCCTGGTACGCGACCATTCCCTGATCTTGAGTCTCAAGAACGTCGGTGAACTGACTGCTTTCACCTGGGCTATCCGCATTGCGCTTCGCGAAAATGCCATCACAGGCGATCAGGGAAAAGAAATCGATCATGTGGAACTTTTTGCGCCTTCTCAGATTCCCGGCGTCGATGGCAAGAACTTCGTACTCTGTCCCGGCAAGGCGTACGATCGCTCTCCGTGCGGCACGGGCACCAGCGCAAAGCTCGCCTGTCTGTACGCTGATGCCAAGCTCAAGGAAGGCGACATCTGGAAGCAGGAAAGCATCGTTGGAAGCGTGTTTGAGGGCACGGTAAGGATTAGAGATGGCAAGGTCTATCCCAGCATTACGGGATTGGCCTTTGTAAATGCCGAGGCGGAGTTGATTCTTAATCCCAACGATCCACTCTGCATGGGAATCCGTGTCTGAGCGAAGCATGACCAAAGATACTTACGATATCGTGATTGTCGGTGCCGGGATCGTGGGGGCAGCCTGCGCAGATGCGTTTGCCGGGCGCGGATTGAGAGTTGTCGTTGTCGATCGCGACGTGGTGGGAAGCGGCGCTACCGCAGCCGGCATGGGACACATCGTGGTCATGGATGACTCCGATGCGCAGTTTGCCTTAACCCACTACTCGCAGCGCCTGTGGCAGGAATTGCACATGGAACTGCCGCCAGATGTCGAATATGAGCAATCCGGGACGATCTGGGTTGCAGCCGACGAAGAAGAGATGGCCGAGGTACTCCGCAAGCGCGAGTACTACCAGAAGCGAGGAGTCGCGGTCGAAGTGCTCAATGCCGGCCAACTGAAACAAGCGGAGCCGAACCTGCGCAACGGCTTGCTAGGCGGCCTGCTGGTTCCCGATGATGCCGTGCTGTATCCGCCATGCGCGGCACGTTTCCTCATGGCTCGCGCGCAACAACGCGGCGCCAGGTTGAGGCTCGGTGCTTCAGCGACGCAAATATCAGAACGACGCGTACGGTTCAATGACGGGCAGGAAATCGCAGCAGGCATTGTCGTCAACGCCGCCGGTGCCAACGCGGCAGAGCTCAACCCGGCCATCGATGTCAAGAAGCGAAAAGGCCACCTTGTCATTACCGACCGCTATCCTGGTTTTCTTCGTCATCAACTGGTCGAGCTTGGATATCTGAAAAGCGCGCATTCTGTTTCCCGTGACTCCGTAGCCTTCAACGTGCAGCCTCGTAGGACGGGACAAATTCTGATCGGGTCTTCGCGGCAGTATGGCGCCGAGCATAAGGAAGTAGATCAAGTTATGCTGGCAAGCATGGTTCGCCGCGCGCAGAAATATATGCCCGCTCTGGGAAAGATGTCAGCCGTGCGCGTGTGGACTGGCTTTCGCGCGGCAACGCCTGACAAATTGCCCCTGATTGGACCCTGTCCTGGTTTCGAGTCGGTATTTCTAGCGACCGGCCATGAAGGCTTGGGGATCACTACATCGCTGGCAACAGCCGCAATTCTGGTGGATCAGGTGACAGGCTCAAAACCGGAGATCGCCGTCGAGCCCTATCTTCCCTCGCGGATGGCAAAGGAACATGTCCATGCCCAGTGAACTCATGGTACGGGTGAATGGCGCAGCGGTACCGGTTCCGTCGGGCTCGACAGTCGCGGTCGCCATGGCAATCGCGGGACAGCCTTGTCGGACTTCCGTCGCCGGCGAACCTCGAGGCCCATTGTGTGGAATGGGGATCTGTTTCGAATGCCGCGCGATCGTGAATGGAATCCCGCATTCGAGAACCTGCCAGATGTTGTGCGAACCAGGAATGGATATTCATACAGATGAGTAAGTACTCAAGAGCAAGGTTCGACGTTCTGGTCCTGGGTGGAGGTCCCGCGGGGATCGCGGCCGCGGTCCGCGCTGCGGAAAGCGGTTCGCGTGTGGGCCTCGTTGACGAGAACCTCTCGGTTGGAGGACAGATCTGGCGCGGTGGAGCGTCTGATGGGAAGCATTCGTCAGATGCCTTGACCTGGATCGAACAACTCAAGAGATGTGGCGTCACGCTCCTGTGCGGAAAGAGGGTGTTTCATCAGCCTGCAAGCAGCATCCTCATGGCGGAAAGCACTGATTACGTTTGCGAATTGAGTTATCGCAACCTGATCTTGGCAACTGGCGCGAGAGAGAGGTTTCTGCCCTTTCCAGGATGGACCCTGCCGAATGTCATGGGGGCAGGCGGCCTGCAAGCCATGGTGAAATCGGGGTTACCGATCCGCGGCAAGCGTGTGGTGGTTGCCGGGAGTGGCCCTTTGCTGCTCGCGGTTGCATCGTATCTGCGGAAGCAAGGCGCAAAGATTCTACTGATTTGCGAGCAGGCATCCGGGAGGAAGTTGGCACGCTTCGCGATCTCCCTCCTCCGGTATCCCGAAAAGGTCGCGCAAGCTTTTGATCTTCGGAAAGACATTACACGAATTCCACTCGCTACGAGCAGTTGGCCGCTTTGTGCGCATGGCGAGCAGACGTTCGAAGCGGTCACAGTTTCGCACAAAGGCAAGCTTCAAACAATTCAATGCGATTACCTGGCTTGCGGATTTCATCTCGTTCCCAATACAGAGCTGCCAACCCTACTTGGATGTCGCATCCGCCACGGCTACGTACAGGTCGACGACCTCCTCCAGACAACGGTGGAGAATATTTTCTGCGCGGGCGAACCGACTGGAATCGGTGGCGTTGACTTGGCGCTGATCGAAGGCCAGATCGCCGGCCTTTCGGCCACCGGCAACACCACCGCAGCGCAGAAACTCTTTCCCAAGCGTCAGAGACTTCGCCAATTTGCGCGTTTGCTGGACGAGACTTTCTGTTTGCGCTCCGAACTGAGAAGTCTGCCATCGCCGGAGACTCTGGTCTGTCGATGCGAGGACGTCCCCTATTCCCGCGTGCGCGAACACACCTGTTGGCGCGCGGCAAAGCTGCACACGCGGTGCGGCATGGGCCCATGCCAGGGACGTATCTGCGGACCTGCGACGCAGTTCCTCTTTAAGTGGAGTCCCGATTCGGTGCGTCCACCGGTTTTTCCAGCGCGCGTCGAAGATTTGGCTGTACCACCGATCGCAGAAGTCACAGGAGAACTTCAATGAACTGGAAAGGCGTTACGCCAGCGATCACCACTCCATTCCACGAGAATTTCACCGTTGATCACGGATTCCTGGCGGAGCACTCGCGCTGGCTGCTCGAGAATGGCTGCACTGGTGTGGTCGCACTCGGATCGTTGGGCGAAGGTGCAACCCTTTCCTTCAGCGAAAAGTTAGACGTTCTCGGCACGCTAGGGAAGTCTGTAAGTGGCTCTGGAAGCCTGGTCGCATCCGTCTCATCTCTTACCACGTCTGAAGCGGTGTCCATCGCAAAAGCGGCCAGCGATCTCGGTTGTACCGGGTTGATGGTGTTGCCACCGTATGTCTACCTGGGGGACTGGCGCGAAATGAAAGCGTACGTCGCCGCGGTGTTTCGCGCCACCTCGCTGCCGTGCATGCTGTACAACAATCCGATTGCCTATGGAACCGATTTCCTTCCCGAGCAGATTCGGGAATTGGCCGAGGAGCTTCAGAACCTGAAAGCGGTGAAGGAGTCGAGTACCGACGCGAGACGCGTCTCGGCGATACGGGCGCTGGTCGACGATCGCCTGGAAATTTCCGTAGGTGTAGACGACGCGGTGTTGGAAGCAATTGGCGTTGGCGCCACCGGATGGGTCGCCGGTCTTGCCAATGCGCTGCCGCGAGAATCGGTAGACTTGTTCAACTACGGGGTGCAAGGAAAAGATCGGAAGGCCTTTGAACTATACCGCTGGTTCCTGCCACTGTTAAGAATGGATACGGTCCCAAAATTCGTTCAGCTCATCAAATTGGTGCAGGCGGAGGTTGGGATGGGAAGCGCTCGTGTCCGGCCGCCACGGCTGGAGTTAGTGGGGGACGAACTCGAGCAGACCAAAAAAATAATCGGGGGAGCACTACGAACGCGGCCCGAGTCCGTCGGTTCGTATGCGCTGCCGAACAGGAAGTGAACTATGTTAGGTGAAATGACAAAACTGTCTGGGCGCTCACTCATCGGTTTTCAGGAGGGCGCAGGTTCTGGAGAGCATCTCTACGCGCGGAATCCGACGACGGGTGAGCAACTGCAACCGCCGTTTATCCCGGCGACGCCGCAAGAGGTCGACCGCGCAGGGCGCATTGCTGCCGATGCATTCAAGAGTTACAGCCGCACTTCGGGTAAGGAACGCGCCGCCTTTCTGCGAAAGATTGCCGAGAAGATCGAGGCAATCACCGCCGACATCGTGGAACGGGCTGCTCAGGAGACCGCCTTGCCCGCAGCGCGGCTGCAATCGGAAACGGCTCGCACTTGTCACCAACTTCGCCTGTTCGCGCAAGTCGCCGAAGAAGGCTCGTGGGTGAACGCGCGCGTCGATCATGCCGATCCGGAACGAAAGCCGCTTTCCAAGCCCGACATCCGCTCATTGATGCGGCCGCTCGGACCGGTCGTTGTCTTCGGAGCCAGCAATTTCCCCTTGGCTTTCTCGGTCGCAGGCGGCGATACCGCTTCCGCACTGGCGGGCGGCAACACCGTCATCGTGAAGGCACATGCGGCGCACCCTGGAACCAGTGAACTGGTTGGCCGCGCGCTGCAAGAGAGCGTTCGCGAATGCGGCTTGCCCGAAGGAGTCTTCTCACTTTTATTCGGGCATGGCTCGCAGATCGGCACCGCCCTGATGAAGCATCCGCTGGTACGAGCGGGTGGCTTCACGGGATCGCGCACCGCCGGCAGGATCCTGATGGATGTCGCCGCCTCCCGCCCCGAGCCGATTCCGTTCTATGCCGAGATGAGCAGCACGAATCCGGTTTTCATTCTGCCGGGTGCCTTGCGGGAGCGTGCTGAGAACATCGCATCAGGTCTGCACACATCGTTCACGCTGGGTGCGGGACAGTTCTGCACGAAGCCGGGCATGGTCTTTCTAGGCCAGGGCCCTGACGCTGATAAGTTCACCAGCAAGCTCGGCGAGTTCGTGGCCGGCTCATCGCCATTCCACCTCCTGACTGAAGGCATTCATTCCTCCTATGGTTCTGCGATTGCGAAGCGCAGGGCCGACCCGGCGGTGACGGTGCTTGCGGAGAAAGAGCCTGCAGGGGCAGAGGGATTCTTTGCTCACTCAGCTGTGTTCGAGACAAATGCCGACAAGTTTTTAGGTTCTGATCTCGAAGCGGAAATTTTCGGTCCAACCACGCTGCTGGTGCGACACTCGAGTCGCGAACAGATTCTTGCGATAGCTCGCTCACTTGAAGGCCACCTGACTGCAACCATCCACGGCACAGAGCAGGACCTGCGTGATTTTGCCGACCTCATAGCGATCCTCGAAACTAAAGTTGGCCGTCTGATCTTCAACGGGTTTCCAACCGGGGTCGAAGTCACACATGCGATGGTGCATGGCGGACCGTATCCCTCGACCTCCGATGGACGTTCGACGTCGGTGGGCACGCAGGCGATTTTCCGCTTCACGCGATTGGTGTGCTACCAGGGCTTCCCCGACAGCGCGCTGCCGGATGAGCTAAAAGAAGCCAATCCTCTAGGGATCTGGCGCATGGTCGACGGAAATCTGCGCAAGTAAGTCAAATCACTCTCGATTGCGCACGCGACGTTCGTTTGCTCGGAGGTACCGTGACCCAACACACGTATGAGCTGGCAGCTTCTATCTTCGGATTCCTTGGCGGCACGGTGTTGTCTCTGGAGGCGCTGTTTGCGGTGCGGCGCGCGCGCTCGGAACGCGGAAAGGAGGCGGTGCAGGAAGCCGTCAGGAAGGCGCAAGGGGTCTACGTCGATGACCATGATCGAGTCCTGACCTCCGCCTATGCATTGCAGCTTCTGTTCGTGCGGAGGGCGGAGGTGGCGGGGCGCATCGGTTTCGGTCTGATGACTCTCGGATTCCTGCTTGACCTGATTGCCAGGTGGTAGACACCAAGTTTTCCCACCGGCAACCCGTACAGGAAAAGGCGGCTTTCCCCACACGTGCAATGAGTTACCCCGGACCGCACACGCGAAACGAATTCCAGCCTCAATGGAGTACAGCCTTACTCTTGCTCGTCTTCGATGTTGAGCAAGTCAAACATTTTCGCGCCGGAGAACTGAACGGGGTCTCTGCCGGTCTTGTCCTGTCCCGCTGCCACTGACTTGTCAGGACGAAACACGACGACGTAATTATCAATGAGGGGAAGACAGCAGGTCTCGTCAGCGGGATGATGCACGGGAGCTTTGGTGATGCCCCCGTCCAGAAGGCCTTTTACCAGCTCATCGAGGCGGGATTGCAGTTCCTTCTCCCGCCCCTGGAGCGCCTCGAACAGACTCGCAAGCTTGCGATCAAACTTGCCGGCGCTGCGCAGTTCTCTCTTCATGGTGACGCTTGCGAATGGATTTTTCGGCCTCGACCAAGTTGGACAGCAGCTTCATCAGGGTCGTCTCAACGACGGCTTCTACATCGTGACGTTGCGAGTCAGTAAGATGGTCGGTCTGCGTCTCTTCCACATTCGGAGTCTCGCCCTTTCGCAACTTTTCGACGTGCTTGCGGAAGTCGCCCAGGTTGCGAATAACCGTGTAGCGGCCTTCTTGAATGTCGTTCTGGGCGTCCTGCTCCTCATGCCGGGCTTCGGCCGATCCGACCTTCACGATCTTCGCTGAATGCAGCTGCACTCCACCCTTGCCGTTCGGGGAGAACTCCACTATATCGCCCAGCCTGAGCCCCATCTGCTCGACCACCGACGCCGGCAGCGTCAGCTGGTTGCGCTCCCTGAGGCGTGCGTATTCGCGTCCCATAGGCAATCTCCCTGGATGCAGTTCCCGCTGCTAGTGACTGACCTCAGTGGCTGAAGCCGAGCCCTTTCAATCCAAGCTCCACTTCAGGCACGCGGAGAACTGCTTCAACTCTACGGAGATGCTACTATAAATCAGAAATTCGCACAATCAGAAATTCAGAAATCTATTCGTACGCTAAAGCGTCAATAGGGTCCTTCTGCGCCGCCTTGTATGCGGGATATAAGGCTCCGGCGGTCGCCCCGACAATGGCAATAATTGCCGACCGCAAAATCCATTCGTTGCTTCGGTCGATGTGGACCAGCGGCCACCGATGCTGGATTCCAACCCGCGCCAGCAGGCTGACCAGCACTCCAAGCACAATGCCCGCAAGCGCGAGCAGCAAGGTCTCCCGCAATACCACATTGACGATGTACAGCTTCGACGCGCCCAGCGACTTTAGAATTCCTATCTCTCGCGTACGCTCCATAACGGCCGTGTAAATCGCCTGGAAAATCACCAGGAAGCCAATGCTCACGCTGACACCGATGACTACGCCGATGAAGGGCCGGAATCCCGGCAGGTTGCTCGGGGTCATCATGCTGAGATAGTCCTGCGTGGACAGGACGGAATAAGACTCCATTCCCGGCTGTGCTTTTACTGACTTAACGACCCGGTCGGCATTTGTAGGATCATCGAGCTTGACGTAGAACACCGATGCTTTATTGGCTGCGCCCAACAAATCCTGCAAGGTCGCAATGGGAACGAATTTCCGTGCACCCCTTCCGTTTTCGACAACCCCGGCCACACGAAACGTGTGATTAAAGATCAGCATAGCATCGCCGACCTTCACACGTTTCTGCCGGGCTATATAGTCGTCGATGAGTACGTCATCGGGTCCCTGAAAAGGTCCGCCGGCGACGTAATGAAACGGGCCGCCCAGAGCTTCGAAACTAGGAAGATCGATGCCATCAATGACTTCCAACCCTCCACCGGTCGCGATGTTCCAGATGACGGGGCTCACGACATTCACATGGGGCATCTTGCGAATGACGTCGCCGACTTTGATGGAAACCGGCGCGCCACTGATGCCGGCCAAAAATGACGACCCGGGCGGTTGCACGATCACGTCGGCGCCAATGCCTGCGGTGCGGTTCTTCGAGTCGTTCATAATCCCGTAGCACAGGCCAACGATCAGCAGAATCAGTGTCACTTCCAGCGCGACCGCAATGATACTGATCAGGGAGCGGATCGGCCGATGCACCAGGTTCGCTACCACCATTTTGTTCATCATAGGGATTAGCTGTCGGCTCTCGGCCGTCAGCCTTCAGTAACCAATTCTTGCGGAGGCACCGCGACAAATCAACTCATAAGGGCTGAATGCTGATGCGGACGATTGAACGCCTTATTGACTCTTGAGCGGCACCACTAGAGTCGATTGCGGACGGTCGAGATGCACCACCTGCGCGCCGGCCGGCTGCTCGAGGACGAACTGATCGTCCCTTAGCGGAGTATTGATATCCAGCTTCAGGATGTTGAGTGTAATGTCGTACTCCTCCTGTGGCCGATAGATCTCGATACGCGATGGGAAGCTGAAACCGTTGTAATCCTTGTATTCGGCATAACGGGCATCGGTGGCAACCTTCCCGTCCTCACCGTAGATGAACTGTCGGTGTGGCTTGAGGTCCGTGCGCCCAAAGATGATCTTGCGCTCCAGAATCCATCCGTCGCCGAACTTCTTGATCACTGTCAACTCATAGTCTTCCTGCAAGACGCGATGATCTTTGCCATCATGGAGGGTCTCATAGCCGTTCTCCATGACGGCGATCTCCGTATTCGGATCAATCGGCCGGATCAAGAGCGCCTCGTAAATGTTCTGAGGACGGATGTTCTCCATCGGCTGATCCGCATTCGTGGTGGCGACTCGGTTCTCCCCGACGACGAACTTGTTCTTGGGCGGAATCCATAACTTGAACTCCCGCCCATCGCTAACCATGTCAAACGCCGTCGTACGAACAAACGGCATCAATCCGATCATGTGGAGCTCGTCGGGCTTCTTGGCGAGAACGTAGCCGCGGATTTCCTTGTAATCGGTGACGTGCCCTTTTTTGATTCCCCCGGCGGAGCTGTCGATGTCGACGGTGGCCTTTAGGGTATGGATCGCCTCGGCCTGCTGGTTAATGGCGTTGATCAGGCCCTGCTGGGTGGATTCCTGCAGAGGAGCCTTCGAATACTGCTCTTCGACGGGGCGAGTTCGGAACAGGCACCCCATGCTGGGCAGCAGGACAAAAAGCAGGATGAATGACAAAAAAATTGGCTGACGTCTCATGAATTAAGCCGAAGCTTCTAAACCATTTGAGTATACCGGATTTGAAAAGGTTCAAAACCACTGTCAACATATACAGCATGGGGCGCCCACGCCTTCCTCGGTTACTTCCGGCGCCTGCCAGGTACTTTCGACTTTGTAAACAGAGACTCAACCCGGACCGGAATCCCTCGTCTTTCAATCCCTCCCAAAGGCCGCATCACCAACGTTAGCCGCAATTTGCAGACACCTCGACTACACTGACCTACAGTGCGAAAGATCATCTGGCTCCTGTTGATCGGAATCGTTGGCGTCGCCAGTTGGTTCGCGTGGGCTGTCCTAAGCCCGGCGCAGCCTGCAGGCCAGACGTTCGTTATGTTGCGTCCCGGATACTCCACCCGCCGCATCGCAATGGAATTAAAGGCCGCGGGTGTGATCCACAGTGAGGAAGGCTTCATCCTGTGGCGCTACATTCATCGCGGACGATCACTCAAGGCTGGTGAGTACCTATTTGATAAACCTGCGAATATCATTGACATCCAGAAGCGCCTGCGCCGCGGGGATGTGTACCTCCATACCGTCGTGATTCCGGAAGGCTATACGATGTTTGACATTGCCGTCGCGATCCAGGAGGCGGGCCTTGGATCGGCCGAGGATTTCCTGAAGGTCTCCCAATCTGACACGGCTCTGATCGGCGACATCGATCCGGCTGCGCGCTCCTTGGAGGGGTATCTGTTCCCGGAAACGTACGAGTTCTCCCGGATGATGAGTACTCACGAGATGGCGGCAGCGATGGTGAAGCAGTTTCGTACAGTTGCAACACAACTAGGGCTGTTGGAGCAACTCACGATGATCTCGGAAGGCATCCGGCCCACGCCGTCATTGCACGAGATCGTCACCATGGCGTCCATTGTGGAGAAGGAAACGTCGGTTCCGGAGGAGCGCCCGGAAGTCGCGAGTGTCTACTATAACCGCCTGAATAAGCGGATCGCGCTCGATGCGGACCCGAGCATTATTTATGCGGAGCTGCTGGCGGGAACGTACCAGGGCGCCTTGCACCACGCGGATATGAGTTTTGCTTCGCCCTACAACACGTACAGGAACGCCGGGTTGCCACCAGGCCCCATCGCGAACCCAGGAAGGAGTGCTCTGGAAGCCGCGATGCACCCGGCACAAACGGACTACTTCTATTTCGTGGCTGATGCGCAAGGGCATCATCGATTCGCGCGGACGATGGAAGAGCACAACAAGAATGTAACCGCTTATCGCAAGGCAATGCGGGGACACTGAAACGGGCGTCCGGCGTCCGCAAAAATGGTGGGTCAGATCGCGGCGGAATCGAGCGTATCAGTCGATTGAGCATCTGGCCCGCTCGGGCCACCTCCCCCGAGCGCCGGAAGCCACTCTATAATCCTCCTGTGACTTCGACGGCCTCATCCACTGCACCACAACGAATCCTCGGACTTGATGTTGGTTCTCGGAGAATTGGGGTCGCGGTTTCGGATCCTTTGGGCATCACGGCTCAAGGCCTTGAAACTCTCCATCGGAAGAATAAGAAGTATGACTTCGCTTTCCTGTACCACGTGATTCGCGACTATGAAGTGAAGGAAATTGTCGTCGGTCTGCCCCTCAGGATGTCCGGTGCTGAAGGGGCGCAAGCCGAGAAGATTCAAGCATTTGCGGACGACCTACGCAAACATTTCAAACTTCCCGTTCACCTGTGGGACGAGCGGTTAACTTCTGCCGAAGCAACCCGGCTGCTGCGCGCAACCGACCTCTCGATCGAAAAGCGTGGGCAGGCCGTCGATCGGATGGCCGCCATCCTGATTCTGCAGAATTGGATGGATCGGCACCGGTGAAGACGACTTCCGGACTCTCGCTTCCGGCTCTCAATTTTTTGGATTTCCGAACTTGATCGTGGAGCGGGTAGTCACCGAGCGGGGCGCGGGCTTCGCCTGCGGGACGGACGAAGGCGTCCGTCCCTACACTGCCGGAAGCCAGAACTTACCCTCCCTTGCCTTCCCTAATGGCGGAGGAGTAGCATGTTTACAGTAGTTTACACACGTTCTTCCCCTTGAAACCCTCCGGCCGACTGGGTGCCTTTTATGAGCCTTACCGATTCGAATTTCCACATTGGTGACAAAGTCGTCTACCCTAATCATGGTGTTGGTGTGATTGAACAGATCAGCAGCAGAGCGGTAGGGTCGACGGTCGAAAGGTTCTATCTGCTGCACATCAAGGCCAGCAGCCTGCGCGTGATGGTGCCCTGCCAGAACGCGGTGAGCGTTGGGTTGCGGCGGGTGGTCAAGAACGGCGAAGTGCAGAAGGTGCTGGACCTGCTTTCCATTGCCGGGAACGGCTCGAACGGAGACTGGAAAGACCGCTTCAAGGAGAATTCCGAGCGCATGCGGACGGGATCGCTGCTCGAAGTGGCCGGCGTGCTGAAGAACCTGATCGCTCTGCACCAGGCGAAGCCGCTCTCTTTCCGCGAGAAAAAGATGTTGGAGCGCGCCCGCTATCTGCTGGTCAGCGAGCTTGCCATGGCCCGCAACTGCGAGGAGTCGAAGGTGGAGGAGCTCCTGACGGCGACGCTGGCTAAATGCAATCTGCGCTTCCCGGAAGCGTCGGAATTCCAAGCTTAACCTATCGATAGCACGGTTTCGTAACCTCGCGGCTCAAGTCGCCGTTGGCGCGAGACTTTGCCGCAATTCCCCCGAGCCCTGATCCCCGGTGCCTTGATGCCGTCGGCCGTATAATCTCGCGGATGGGAACCTATGAGGCAACGTTTGGCGTAGATCGATCTCTCCTGCGCCTGGACGACTCGGACCCATACCTGTGCCTCCATTTCGTGATTGTTTATGTCCGCGATCATGAGCGTAGCCTTCGGTTTTACGTGGATCAACTGGGGTTCCGTGTTGTGGTCGATCACCGATTTGAAGATGGCCAGCGATGGATCGAAGTGGCACCGACGGACGGAAATGCCCATATTGGCTTAACACTCCTGCGGCCTGAGCATGACGCCGAGAAGCTCATTCGGCCTGAGTCGCGCATATGGTTCATCACAGAGGATGTGCACCGCAAGTACGAGGAATGGAAAGCGCGTGGCGTGAAGTTCCAGTATCCGCCGGAGGTTCCGATGTGGGGCGGAATCCATACGCGGTTTGAAGATCCTGATGGAAACTCCTTCGGCCTGGCTGGTTTCGACGAACTCACGCGCAGCGTGGAAGCGCAACGGCGCAATTTGGCTCAGAAACAGGAGGCGGAACGTCGGGCGGCTCAGGAGATCGAAATTGCCAAGCAAGTGCAGGCCCGGCTGTTTCCGCAGATTCGTCCGCACGCCAGAACGCTGGAATACGCCGGCATGTGCCTGCAGGCGCAACAGGTCGGCGGAGACTATTTTGACTTTCTCGATCTAGGGCAGCAGCGGCTCGGACTGGTGATCGGCGACGTGTCGGGGAAAGGCATTGCCGCAGCGCTGCTCATGGCCAACCTGCAGGCGAATCTGCGGAGCCAGTCGGCCGTGGCGCTGTCGCATCCTGAACTCTTTTTGAGCTCCGTGAACCGCCTGTTTTATGAGAACACGGTCGACAGCGCGTACGCGTCACTGTTCTTCGCCGAATACGATGATGCGACGCGGCGGTTGCGTTACGCCAACTGCGGACATCTCTCGGGCCTGATCGTACGCGACGGCGGTGCATGTTGTCGTCTTGCTTCCACGGGAACTTTGCTGGGGCTATTTCAGGACTGGCAGTGTGAGTTCGCAGAATTCGAACTCGCGCCGGGTGACTTACTCGCACTCTACACGGACGGAGTGACAGAAGCCCTGACGGATCGCGGTGAGGAATTCGGCGAGGAGAATCTAGTTCAGAGATTGAGCCACTATCGTGGCCTGCCGTGTCAGGCGGCAGTGGAGGCTATTACGAACGAAGTGAGAACCCTGGGCCCCGGCGAGCAGTATGACGACATCACGATGATATTGGGCAAGTGTAGAGCTGGCGCGGGCTAAGTCA